>Ga0076067_103_pt1 | contig 130804 bp, 149 predicted proteins | sample RifGroB2_FD_68117 | JGI IMG/M metagenome (GOLD analysis project Ga0076067, IMG submission 68117) | Parcubacteria (Wolfebacteria) bacterium GW2011_GWB2_46_69
GGAAACGGTGATACTTCCTGCTGTTGCCAAGTCGGCATCGGTGGCTTCAAATAAATTGAGGGCGATGCCGCTGTCCGTAACAGTGCCGGTCTTGTTGGCAAATGAGATCGCGGAAATGGTCGGCGCGGTGGTGTCGGCTTCAGCCATTGCCGAATTGATCGGCAATGCCGAACTCGCAGTGCCTATGAGAGCTACTAATATAAGAACCTGAAACAAGGACTTTATTTTTGACATAGGATTATTTAGTTAATTAATTTACTCGCACAGTGTTGCCATATTATTTGTTTAGATCGGCAATACTCAAACACACTAAAAAACTGATTCATATCAGTCAATATGCTTCGGCGATACGAATAACCATCGACACCCGGGCTTATCTCTCCCCAAAAACTTATCTTCTTCCTCTTCTTCTATTCCCTCTGGCCGACTAGATCGTTTCTTACAGTCGCTTTCTTCTCTGTGCATCTCAACTACTATAGGTAGCTTGGTCCATAATTTTGACTTTGTCAACTTTTTACCTACCAGTAGGTAGGTGCCTGAAAATGAACCGCGGTCTCTTATTCGTGGTTGGTTAACCCAACTCAAATAATCTTCCACTTTATCTCTTTTGGTTTTTCCGCATTCTCCTGTATCATATATGAATATGACACTTATTTATGGAATCGATACCACGCAGCCGATCACACCACGTATGGTGCGCGATGCGATCATCGAATGCTTTCATCAAGCGCACGACGAAGAACTAAGAAACAGAACAGTAGATGAACAAGTTAACCGGTCATTTTGCGCGGCTATTGTCGAAAAGGCATTCCTTGATATCGGTGCCGATTTTCAAAATCCCACAAAAGAAGATCTCCTTCGAGTCATCGAGCAGCTTGCCGTTTTTACCATACAATTCCGAGATCCATTAATTGTCGACCGCCATATAGCGGAAATACGACAACTCATCGATAAACTCCCCTAAGTAGAAACGGGGGTCAGATACCACTATTTTAGAAAATGTTCGCATTGCTCTATCCTCTCTTCAGATAGACTTTAACAAAAGCGCTTTTTAATTCAGCTGCTTTAGCTGATAAACTATCGGCATTACCAGTCTTAGCTAGTACTAGCACTTCTTCAAGCCTTGCTCGAATTGCTTGGATTTCACTATCGTTAGCCTCCGCCTCCACTGCCTTTAATTTATCACTTACCCCAGGATAGACATTTATGACGCCGGCCAAGTCTTTTGCGTCAGCTTTTGCAATTATTTCTTCCATTGCGTCATGAAAATCGACTAACGATACCGCGAGCATGGAAAATCCATTGCGCTTCAAAATATCCTGGAAAATCGGACGCACCTGTTCAAAATTTATGTGCGCCTCCTGTAGATCTCCATCCTTAACATCTTCTTCAAGTCCTGTAATAATATCTGACACTTTTACTAGATCGGCATTGAATTGACTATCTTTTTTCAATACATACGGATGAAATTTTTGATATTTATTATTGAATAGCGTGAATTCAGAAACCAACTTAGTATAGTTATCCAATGCTTCAACTCTCTTATCTTGCCCCGTATAAAATAGCGTTTGCTTATAATAGTTATTCATCCTATTATAATCCTCAAGAAAAAATTTCTTTGTGAAAAAATTACTATAATAACTACCAGCAACTGCAATCACGACAAATATCACAATGAATAACCCTAGGACTACTTTAGAAACTTTCTTATTATCTTGTTTTTCCGTATTTATCCCTAATACCTTATACAGACCACAAAAACCTGTTCCAGCAGTTATAAGCATTGCCGCTGCCATCACGTAGAAAACTACTTGCCCAGTACCACTAAACCAGAACAGCGCAATGATAAATAATATCTCGGCTAGAATGACTCTCGCTAATCGATCGAGGATATTTTCGTTTGGGATAATTTTCATATGCTATAAGTATATTCTTATATTTATCTCAAATAAATAGGCGCCCACTATTCCTCAAAATACGTCGAAGGCGAATGTATTTTTTGCTCCGCCCAATGAGCGACGTTAGAGCCTCATTTTCTCTACATAATTTATAAAAACCGCCCTCATTACTGAGAGCGGCTGCGTGATTTTAAATCAGTTCTTTATCCTTCTACTTCAACTTGAAAACCACCGTAAGCCATTCGCTTCATATCAAAAGGCATCAGTATATTTTTGTGTCCTTCCATCTGATTATTCATGTCTTTCATCACTTTAGCATTGACCTCATCTCGATGCTCTTTGGATTTAAAGACTATGAAAGAAAACCAAACTATATCCTCACTTGTTGCTCCAGTCATTTCAGGAAATGCACGTGCTTTTTCACCCCCCATTTCCTGTGGAACAAGATCGTCACCTCGACATTCATAGTATTCAAGCGCACCATACTTTATCCAAGTATCACGGCCACTTTCTGCCATTTTCTTGTATTCTTCAGCTTTGTCCTTTGGAACTACAAGTACAAATCCGTCTACATATTTTGCCATATTTTATTTACCACCTTTATAATAGTTATTATTACTATTAATATAGCATTTACCAAAATCAACCACAACGCATATTTTTTGAAATAGTAACGGAACAAGATGTAACCCTGGATTTTGAGGTTATTTTTCTCCCTGGAAGGGAATCGCCCCCGTCGTCGCTTTCGCAAGCTCAAGTTCCTCTCAATAGGGCTTCCGCCCTCTTGTCCTCGCTATGCTCGGTCACCCCAACGGGGAAATTACAATTTCCCCGACCCCCTAAGAGGTTTCTCATCTGCACCCGCAAAACAAAAAGCAAAAATACGATCCATGCGGACCGTATTTTTGCTTTCTGCTCGAATATCAGGACGCGTTTCGAACTTTTGACTGGGTTGGGGCGTTTCCGGATCCAGGAATTACGCTGCGACAAATCAATGGGCTATTAGCACTGGTATAAATACCCCGGATCTCGTCCGGAGCTTTTGGAAACATATAAATTTGACCCCGCCTTCCTGCTGGCTTATGCTTGGGCTTAAATGGACCCAACGACATTTTATACTACATATTTCTTTCCATCGATTTGCCAAATTGTCACTTCTATACCAACGTCAGAACGAAGCGCATTTTGGCTTATTATAGGACTTTTGGGATTTTGGGGATGGGTTGCTGTGATTATCGCCTTTCTTATTTGGGGTGCAATTGAATTAACTCTTCGCCCAGGCAAATCGGCGAATGGTTGCACCTGGGAATTTAATGTAGCCGTCGGAAGCTTCACCTTTGCAGTATTCCAGTCGATTACTTATTTATTTTTTAGTAAATTATTTGAGCCTTCGATCTACTGCACAATTTGGCCTAATCTTAGTTATTTACTTGTTTTTCCCTTAGTCTGGCTCTTCCTTCGGGGAATTGGCTTTTGGGTATATTAGCTTTTCTTTACTTTTTAAATTGGCAAGTGCAAGGTAAGGCCCCGTGAGGCATAATTTACACACTTCTGACTGGATTGAGGCGTTCCCTGATCCTACTGTTACGCTTAGGCAAATTAATGCGTTATTAGCACTAATACAAAACTCAAATTGTTAAAAGTCTGTAAAATCAAAGCTCACTAATATTATCGTCTTCATTAATTTTCAATTCTGATACTGTATTTTTAAAAAAGGCAACAACTTTAGCAAAAACTTCGCCTGGATGATCATCTCCTTGGTCGAACGCCAACCGTTCATTTTTGGGATCTACAAATAATTGGGTTTTTGTCTTGTCCTTCTTATGCCCAGCTAAAACCATCAATTGCACTTCCTTTTTCTTATTCCTCGACAACTTAACATCCACCCAATAATCATTGTCTTTTAGCTCTTCTCGCTGTATGCGTATAAGTTCACCATCTATGTTGATTATTTCCGCGTCTTTATATTTTTGCGACTCAATAATATCCAAAAGGTCAGAGACTTTCTCCTCTATTGGTTTATTTAAAGTTATTTTAAAATCACATCTGGAACAGCAGTATTTGTATTCACCAATAGAATATACTTCTTTAGATTTCTTTAATTTACAATTACACTTCTGCTTTGGGCATAATGCAATTTGAGAACAAGGGTTTCCATTAATATCATAATCAATGTCCCAGTGTAGCCCCTCCCATAAATATAATTTTATTTTTGAGTAATCCATCTTATTCTATTTATATTTCCTCGCCTTCTAATGGATCCTGTTCAGTATCACTACTTATAAAAAACTTCTGATCATTCAACTTAATAATTACTGGCTGCTTCAATCTCAACCCCTTTCCGATTGTAATAGCACATCTTTCTTCGAGGGTCGACAATGCGTCAGCATAATCTTTCCCAATATAATTGGAAAGGAAATCTTTCCCGGTGTCATCAAAAACTCTGAGTGCAAAAATTGTATTACATTGGTTTAAGATACTCTTGCTTATATTTGCCGTTCTCTGAGTAATAACAAAACAACCAAGTCCATATTTCCTACCCTGTAGTATGACTTTTGCGGTTCCGCTTGTTGCCCTTTCTTCGCCTTCATTTGAGGCTGACGACCATTCTGGGACAAGAGAATGCGCCTCCTCGTACACTAAAAGACACCGAGGCTCTTTAGTGCGACCTCTTTTCTTGCAAATATCCAGCGCAATTTCTGAAATAATCCTTGTTATCTCGGCAACGCTTATATCTCTCATTGGGGCCTGATCTTCCCAATCATTTTGCCCAGGACCAATTTTTTTCGGCTTTATGTCATTAGTTTGAATACTTACAAAAAAATTCTCTGGATTTATTATTAAAATCTTGGAGCCGGTCGTGGCATCAATAAATTTAACCAATTCCTCCTCTATTGCCATCTTAAACTCCTCATAATTGCCACCCTTGTGCTTATCTTTATTAATCCTTACATAGCTTGAGGAAATCACTGTATTTATCCGACTCTCATCTATTGAAGATGCGCCGCATCCATAACGAGCGAGCTCCTCAGTATATTCATTTGTAATATCTATACAAATTACTTTGGCTGATGTTTTCTCTACTATCTTTGTAATAAGTTCGTAAGTAAGACAAGATTTTCCTATCCCCAAAATACCCAAAATTGCTGTATTATGTGTAATTAATGAGGCATAATCTTTTATAGGTATTTCTAAATCCGTTTCAGGCAATCTTCCTATAGAATTATGGGCTATTCGCTCGATTTCTTCAGACCCCACTGTCCCGGAGTAGGCAAAAAATACCGGCGAATAAATATCCGGGACCCATTTGCTAACATCTAATTCTTTCAGTTCCCTGTTATATTTACCCAACTTTCTTGCTATGCCTATAACGTATCCATGTGTGTCAAAATTCTCCAAATGCTCTTCCTTTGTATTCCCATTTATAACCTGATATAGCACTTCATCTCCATATATTGTTGTTTTTAAAATAGATCCTTCTGAAACATTCTTTTCTTCGCCAATATCCCTTATAACTGAAAAATTAACTAAATTTATATTCGATCCAGCGGCAATATAGCCAACAAAATTATCCTTATTCTTAAATAATATATTTTCATAAATTATATCTTTTTCATCTGCTCCTAATGAGTCGGCATCGATTAAATACACCCCATTATCTTGTGCAAAAATAGAACGATCATCAGTTATTCTTTTTTTAGACTGAAGATTTATCCTAATCGGATTGCCTTCCTCATCGCGAAAAAGATAGACACTTAGCCATCTCTTATTCAATAGATATTTCTTATTTATCACCATTCCAACGGATCCAATATTTGAGCTTGTTTCCATGGCAACAAGATCGCCATACTCAGCATCTCCATTGTTCTTTTTGTCATAAAAATCAATCTCTACTTTATATAGAGATGGATTTTCGCATCCGATTGCAACCCCCAATCTTTCACCCTTCTTATTCTTAAATACCCCGAGTAAGGTAGATATTTTCTTTATAAGGCTTTCGACTACATTTGAAAATACGAGAATAGCCCAAAATGCTGCTACTGTTATAAAAACTATCGGTTTTTTAGGATCAGCAAAATAGGAATATGTTGCTGAAATGTATACGACCGAAAACAGAAATCGGGCACTACCCGCATCTTTAACAAAAAGATAGAGTGCTTCATTTACTTTTCTTAGCCATTTTTTTTGAGTATCTTTTATTGTTATACATAAGATACTCACCAATAAAACTATTAGTGCGTAATAAAATATGGCTGTGTAGCCAAGAAAAAGCTCTTTTTCTTTTAATCCGACCAACGCAATTATTACTGTCATTGCGTTAACAATCGCGTCTGACGGCTTCGTAAAATACGGTTCGACGATATATTTCCCCATTACAATCATTAGCGCAGCAGAAAAAAACCATATCGAGTAGTCTTTTATATTTATGCCAAAAACTGCATCAGCATTGCCTCCTATAAGATGATAGATCAGGGTTAATATACTTAAATATAGTATAGCGATAAATATTCTTTCTCTTTGTGTAAGATTAATCTTCATAAACTTTTGAGGATTTATTAAGAATAGCTTCGCGTCCTTCTCTCCTCATAATCGGTATCGCTATTAATAGATTTAAAGTAGCCACGATAACCGCTAAAATAATCAGCACTGCAAAGTTTATCCCCGTAGTTAGCCACATAATCATAAGAGAAAGATAACTTATTATTGCCAAAAATATTCCCATTGCGGTTCCCGTACTATTAGCCGGCTCTTCCTTGGCCATATATGCAAGCGGTGCTAAGGCGACTGAATATCCCCAAAGCAACAATGGAATAGAACTACTACCACTTGCTTTATCTGTGAAATATACAAAAACTGCCATTACCCAAACGATTATTATTGCATTTGAATATAGGAGATTAGCAAGAGCAAAGACAGAAGTCGCGATGCGATTATTTTTTTCTATGAAATATTTTATAGGCAGCATAAATAACATCGTTGGAAGGGCGACGATCGAATATACAAAAGGCATCATTACTGAAATCAGTATTCCAAAAATAATATTTCCCCAATTCCCTATAATTGCCAACCAAATACCACTAATAATCCCGGAAAAATAGTTTAAAAATGTAATTACGACTAATAATACCCCCCAGACCGCCCCACCTGCTAATGCCAGCATTTTATTCATATGATCAAAATTATTTATTTTTTAACTTTTTAGATCCTATGATATTTACCACAAAAACAATACCCGCGATAAGATCTAAATTTTGCCAAGTACCCCTTTCGAAAAAGAACGGAAATAATGGGTTAAATACCACCGCCATTATCCCGAATATCCACATCCACACATCCTGCTTCTTCTCCTTATAGATATATGCATTATAGAGTGCCACACCGCAAACTACCCACCTTAAAATCTGGTAATAACTGTATGGGTGCGATCCAATTGCAAAAAATAGCATTAACGCGGCTATGATATTAATCCATTTATTTTTAAGTAAGTTTTGCATATTAAAAGCAACTTTTTCTTATTTTTTACTTATGATTACGTATGATTTCATCTACCTCATTAAATTCTTTCCATACTCCTTGGCATGAAGCAGAAAGATCGAATTCCGTTACTTTTGCGCTTGCTTTTTCTCGCAAGACCGCTTCCGAGCAATCAACTCTTTCGTAATCATGATCATACAGACACGACGCTGGAGAATTAACATATGAGAGTGAGACACAAAAATTATAGTCGTGCTTTATTTTATTCTTTAATAGATTACAACTTCTCATCTCTTCATTATACTTCTGTTCTATCACTGGGGATGCACATTCCCTTACTTTCTCCTTCAAGCTATCTATTTTCTGTAACGCCTGGATATAGGCGTTTTCCGTACTTATTCTTGCGTTATTATCTTTTATTGGCTCAATAATAACACCATAAACCAATGAGATGGCCATAAGAAATCCTATAGGCATCCCCAATAATGCATAATGCTTTTTATTAAAACCAGCCATTAAAAATCTTTCACCTTTCAAAATATATAGGGTTGTCTTTGTCCCTAAAATTAAAAGTATATAGAAGAGGAGCAGGTATAGTGCAGCGTAAAAGAATACCTCACTCTGCGACCCGCCAAACCCATCTTCGCTTCCCATGCCAATAGCTATAGGTATGGCAATCAAAAATCCAATAATAAGCACCACCTTTCCCAACCGATACAGCCAATCCAATTTTATTTCTCTCATATTCATAATTCTAAATTACCACTTATAGGGATTTACATACCCTTTTTTCCCGGTATACGGATTATAATTTCCTTTTGTACTATAGTTATTGAATTTATACTTATCAGGACTGGTTTTGTAATAGGGCGCGACATAAGAGCTGCTCCGTGAGTTATAATAACCCTTGACTCGGACGGTCTTTGCTTCTGCTGAATTTATAAATATCAAAGAAAGTATGGTGATTAATGCGAAAATTGTAACGGAAAGTTTTTTCATTAATTTATTTTTATTTACCTTGACGCAAGATATTTACATAATTCCTTAAACGATCGTACCTGTCTGCATAACCACCCCCGCATCCGCTGTTTTTAAATCCCCAATGATCCTCTTGCCAAATCACCCCCGTGTTAATGGCTCGGTTTCTATCATCTAAATAGACAACCTCAAAATCCCCTTCAATTTTTTTGAGCTCGGGAGCTGTGATAGCTCTACATACTACTGCTTGTTTTTTAATGATAGCATTTCCAACACTTATCCACTCCCCTGGCTGCAAATTTTTTAAATTTTCTGGCATGGTTAATTTTATAAAAAGTGTCTTATTTAATATCCGGCAATAGCGTGTAAATATAATTTCCAATCAAGTTATTCCTCCCAAATTCTTTCTCCAACCTACTAATCAGGTTTTCTCTAAACCAGTGGGGATTTTTATAATACGCTGTTTTTTCTTGCGCAATACGATCTTTAATCTTCTGCTCGGTATTTATGGTATTTGTCGTATTTACTACTGGACTTGCCTTATACTCAGGCGCGGGCGTGGTATATCCAGTCCCATTTGCTCCATAAGTGCTCTTAATCGGCTCGATAGGCTGCGGAGCCGCCTTTGCATTATGACAATGATATTCTCCCGTACTTAAACCCCATGACGAGCAATTTGTTCGACAAGTATGACACCCGGAACTATCGGTCCTACCCGGATGCGCAAAAGAAACTACGGGGACCAATATCCCTATTAAACCCACCATAATTGCCGTTCGCTTCATTGCCATAAGTATGTTCATTAAATACCCTTTTGTAAACAATACCGGCCCACAAGCAGCAACCCGCTTGAAAACTCGGGCGAATAATTAACGACTTTAGATCTCTATCCCCAATGACCATATTACAACACACCATTGATTTATTGAAAAATTTTTCAATCCCTGAAATAAAATATATTAGAACACACTTCTGATTAACTGAAAAATAAATCAGATTTTGAATATTTATTTATTACCAAACTTTGACCTATCTAACCTCCAATAGGCCGCATCTCCTCATCTTATAGACATATTCCGGTATGCTTAACAATCTCTCATCTACAAACTTTTCCGTACAATTTTTATGGATTAGCGAGTCCTTATTCTTGTATTCTTCTCGAATACTCCTTACATACTCCCGCTCCCTATAAGATAGGGTTACATAAATAATAGCCCCCACAAGGATCAAGAGCCCTATTAGTGAAATTCTATTGAAAACCTTTTCCTGTTGGTCTGGTTTTTCCATTTTAGCGGAAAATTATATAGAGCCCAAAAATGAACGCATACCCCATTAACTCGTTAGCCTCCTCTTCATTCGGCCGGATCGTTTTATATATTCGGTTCACTTGATTGACCATATATAGCGCCACAACTACTGGCAGTATCCTACCGGGTGCGTCAAACTTTACAATGATCAGTGTTAATAGAACTATATCACTAATGGCTCCACACGCCCCACTGGCGTAATCCCTGTAGCTCGCCTTCCCTTTACTTAACACGCCTCTGACTATGGAGTATAGCGCCATCTGCCCTACCATCCCTAATACAGACGACCAAAATAGCACAAAAATTGCCCACCAAAATGGCAGTAGGAAAAATGGGGCGATGTATGCAATTAACCAAATGATCCGAAGTGAGTAGGTACGGATCACTAATTTATTAAATGCGTTCATTTTGGTTTTTAGGTTTTTAAACCTAAAATCTGGATTAATATATTAGGACACAAATCTAAAAAACTAAAAAATATATTCGTTTTATTTATTTTTTGTTAACCTTATTTTTTCAACCTTATACGCTCTAAATGCCGTTCTTAGGAACAGGAACCATACAACCATTGCAACACCGGCGATCAATAAATTATCAGTAGATATTGCCCCGCTCACCTTTGCCACCTTATCTAAATAAACAAATACATCCTTCACCGCCCATATAATCAAAACTATGGCCATTGTTAACGCCACTTTATTTCCCTTGTAGACAAAATACGCGGTAGATATATTTATAATCCCTGCGCTAAAAATATTAACCAGGGCCCTTTCAGATCCATCAATAAACAGGTATACGAATAAATAAATTACGAATGGGGCAAGTAAAAATAACGCGGTTATTCCCCTATATGTTTTATATATAGGCAACGAACCGTACTTCTCTACCTGATCCCGCAAATAGTCCTTTGCAGGAATGGTTATGTCTTTCATACTGTGGTGGGTTTTGCTGACCGGGAATGCATAAAGCTCCCCGCCAGCGATAGCCTTACGGCTACCCAAATCCCTTTCGAGATAAGACCCACCACAGGTGCTCTGACGAGGAGCTTAATGAACCTGTGGTGGGGGTTTTTGCCATATCTCGGGGATTTCCCAAGGGTTAGGCTATGAAGTTATGCGTCTATGGTATCACAGAAAACTGTATTTGTTAACAAAATGATATATAATTTTCGTATGTTAGCGTCGCCCGGAAATAACTCGTATTTAGACGAAGAGGAGGTTCTTTCGCTTTTGTCCACGAACCAATCATCCTCAAAACTTACCCCCTACATCGATCGTTTTATTAATAATACCCTCGCCTCTGATACAGAAAATTATTACCTATTCGAGAGACAGAAAGAGAAAACATTATCAATTTTAAGGAAGGAGTCAAAAAAGTTTGGCGGCTCTTTTATTCTAAAATACCCACGCGCCGATTTTGATAAGTCATATCTACCAATTCACTCCCTAATTGCTTTAAACTATCTCAAAGTAATCGACCTGCAAGAGATCTCAATTGATAAAGATATTTTTTCAGATCCCCTACACCTTTTCGATCAAACAATAGAAGCAAAAATAGTATTATCTGATGAAGTTATTTCTAATAAGCAGCCACTTAAACCAAAATTCAGCTTCGCAGATGGGGTTTTACATTTTAAAAACAAAGATATTCTAATATCTAAAAGCTATACCAATCCTCGCAAACTCTTAGACATCATCCTAAATGAACCTAATAAAACATGGGACTATAGTGAAATTTGGGAGGAGTGGGACGAATTAGAAAATTATAATCCTCTTAAACGGAATAGATTTTATAACGCCGCTTATGATGTTAACCAAAAGGTGGGTATCGCGACCGATGTAAATGACTTTCTTGAATACACAACAAACGAAGTGAAGATTAACAAAAAATACCTTTGAGTTAGTTTGCAAACTTTTGCAAACCACCTATTTGATACCGTTACTAAAAATAACGGTATTTTATGTTAACACCCGGACTCATTAACGAGTTTCAAAACATAATACAGAAAGAGTACGGCATCGCATTAAGCGATAGGGATGCCTCAGAAATCGCCAATAATTTGACCGGCTATTTTGACCTACTCGCTAAAATTCATCATCGAGATCAGACGAGCGCCGAGGCTCCTGATTTGATCCTCCCGAAGGGATCAAATCAGGGTCTTTGACCCCTTTTAAAATTATATCTAAGACTTGGCTGGTTTCGGGAACTCCAAGGATAAAAAACACGGTTCCGGTAAAAACAAGTGTATTAGGGTTCTGATGCGAAAGCAGGGAAAACAAGTTGGCAACTCTTGCCCTGCCGTTGGATCAGCGCCTTAATATAGCATTCGATTAGATATATACATACACCTAATCCAAACTTTTACTATCATCCAGGAGGTAAAAGTTGTTACCAACTATGAAAAAAATGAGTGGCGATAAGAAAGCACATATAGAAAAAGTTTTAATCCCCCAGAAAAGGATCAAACATAAGATGCTGATCAAGGGATTTAAGAAAAAAAGAGTTGACACAAAAGAAGCCATAAAACAGTTGCTTTCCATACAATAAATCATCCCCAATGTGCAGAAAAAATAAAAAAGGTTTACACTATCGTTAAAATATGAAATCAATCATATACGCTCGCGTATCGTCAAAAGAACAGGAAGAAACTGGATACTCTCTCCCCTCGCAAGAGAAGCTTTTGCGGGATTACGCCGATCGAAAGGAGCTTGCCATCGCAAAGACTTTTTCTATTGCGGAGTCCGCAAGCGGGGTAAAACAGCGAAAAGTATTTGGCGAGATGATCAAGCTTGCAGAGAACAATAAGATAAACAATATACTATGTGAGAAGGTTGACCGACTCACTCGCAACCTAAAGGAGGCGGTTATGGTAAATGAATGGCTTGAGGAAGATGAGTTGCGGAAGATCCATTTCGTGAAACAAAATCTAATCATCCATAAAAATGCTAAATCTGATGAGAAATTTCGATGGGATATCGAAATCATTCTTGCCAAAAAATATATTTCCAACCTTTCCGAGGAGGTAAAGAAGGGACAAAAGGAAAAGATAGCCCAAGGATGGCTCCCTACTGCCCCTGTAATGGGCTATAAGACGGTTGGCGATAAAGGACACAGGATCCATGTAATCGACCCTACTGCGGCGCCCGTAGCGCAGAAAATGTTCGAATTATATGCCACCGGCAATTTTTCCATATCAGTCATTACTTCGTTCGTTAAGGAGTCTGGAGTGAAAACGCGCGCCGGTCGACCAATAGTAAAAACCCGCATTCACCAACTCCTCTCCGATCCATTCTACTACGGGAAAATTCAGTGGAACGATAAGCTATATCCGGGCAAGCATGACCCTCTTATCACTAAGGAATTATTTGATGAGGTTCAGCGAATGCTTAAGCGAGGGACCAAAGCCCCTGCCTATCAAAAGCACTTCCCTATCTTCAAGGGAAAGATCTTTTGCGGCGAATGTGGTGGCACCATCACTTGGGAGGTGCAAAAGGGTCATTGGTACGGCCACTGCAACCACTATAAGCCGTGTGCTCAAAAGAAATACACAAAACAGGGATCTGTCGAGGACCAGCTCTTTGCTTATTTTTCCGAAGTAGCGCCTAAGAATGAGCAAGTACTTCAATGGCTTGAAAAGGCCCTTAAAGCAGACCACAGAAGCGAAATAGACTATCGCACATCTGCCAAAGATAATCTACTCCGTGATCTTGAGCGCATTGAGAAGCGTTTCGAGGGCTTATATGATGACAAGCTCGACGGCAAGATACTCCCCGCTTTCTACGAACGCAAGGCAGCGGAATTTACAGAGCAAAAAGAAACGCTTGTACAACAACTCGCAAACTTGAATAAAAGCCAAGATGAATATTATGAAGCCGGGTATGCCATTCACGAGCTGGCGCTAAAATCCCGGTCGATCTATTCAAGCCCACATGCAACTACCGAGGAGAAGAGATTGCTTTTGAGTTATATATTTTCGAACATCACGATAAAGGATGGTGAAATCAAGCCAGAATACACTTCGGCCTTCGAATTTATGTCCAAGTGGATGCCGATCGTAAATAACACTTTCGAACTCGAAAATGTCGGCATCAATACTAACGAAAAAGGCACTTTCGTGCCTTCTCGTACTATTTTGCTCCGCACTATGGACGAGTTTAGAACTCTTAACTGGTCCTCTATTGAAAACGAACTTAGGTTTAGCGGTATCTTAAGCTTTTTCCCAAGTGCCATTATTCAGAACCAATTTTGAATTAAACACAATTCTTCATCAACTCATTTATATACTTAGTAAAGCATTTATAGAAGTTATCGGCAGAAATATAGTACTTCTCGAAATATAGCTTCGTACCTGATGCTGGGATATTATCAACAAAGTTCAGATTTCTATAATTTGTCCTTAAGCGCATTAGATGAAAAAAGTCGAAGATGGATACTTTTATGTTTCTCTTGAAATTATCTATTCTAATCTTGTCTTTGGTCCGCCTACCTGATAAACCATTTACTATTTTATAGTTATCGATTTTATCATTTGCAACCTTTTTCATTAAAAGCCTGTAAATGGTATCGTCAGCAACGCCCGTCTTCAGATGCTCCCCTGCTTGTGTGGTAAAACTTAAAATCTCTTCACCAAAAACCAAGTTTAAGAGCGGTTTATTGAACTGTATTTCAGAGCTTTCAAGCATCTTAGTAAATGCGTTTACGCACTCGTGATGTCCCGCAGTTAAAGACGACATTTTACCGCTAATAATGCAATCGGAGATGCAGAGCAAATGATAAATCAAATAATAAGTTTTAACAGGTAGCCAAAGGACCGATGCCGATGAATAGTCTTCATCAAAACATACAATTTCGTATTCTTGGTCAATCGACTTTTTTGTCAATCTAACCAACTGTATTTTATCTTTCAACTTTCCGCCCTCAGACTTAGGTAGCTTCGAATTAGGCGAGGAAATTATTTCAAGATTATTGGAAAGCTTCGCGATAAGAGCTGCATATTTTAAGTGAGTCTCAAAATCCAATCGGTCGCTTGTCGGACGAGGGGCGTAAATTGCCATATGTTTGAATTATATTCCGCTGTAAAGTAAAGTAAAGAGTATGGACATCTACCGAGTTGATGTAAATCATACTCAAAAGGGATATTTAGATGAGAAAGAGCTACTTATTTTATACTGGCTCCTTAGGAAAAAAAGCATCTCCACTCTCTGGAGCAATGTATTTAAGCCGAATACCGATTTTACGCTTCACGCCCCAAGTAATCCAAGTGAAATAGCAACGCTTGAAGATGATATAAATACCTCGATTGAACGGCATACTCAAAATATACGCACTAAAGTACAATCGTCTTCAATTATTTCCTATCTACTTGAATTAGGTAAAACCTTTGATGCAAGGGGGTTTTCCATATCTTGCAATGCAGACTATAGCCTTGTCGAGGGCGGGTTTCTTTGCAATTACGTCGCAGACGCAATGTATGAATATCTTCAAGATACCGATAAAGGACGCGCTAATAAGAAAAAGTATGGCGATTTAAATAAAGAGCAGAAAAACTTTCTTCAAGATGTGGTCAAGAATGGTAATTTAGACACAATAAAACTTTCAAGACTTGCCAAAACTCCCATAAAAGAATATGAGGAAGCCATCTTAGATAGACACGCGGATGAAGATTTTATCGAATTAGTAAATAAGTTAATCACGGAATATGACGGCGGTAAATGGAATACGGAAGATGTCGAGAAGTTTTTAGCGATTTATTATCGGCACAACAAGGAGAACTTTAAAAAGCACGCCCTATCATCTGGGCTTCTTACTAAAAATGATAGCCAGACTGCATTATCAAAGCTAATTTTCGAGCATATTGATGTTCGTTTAAGTATAAAAGATACTCAAAAACTTAAGGATTATTTAGATAAATATATTGCTTTCTTTATTGACGATGAACTGAATGGCCCCAGCAAGAGCGGCTTAACTGCAACCTTTTTCTCTAATGGACTAACACTACCCCTATATACTCAATTTTTTGGGTTTAAAAAACAAAAGAATATCTTAGTTAAGTATATTGAAGGAAAGTATGAAGAATACCAAAGAAACGACTTGGAAATCGGACACCCGTATTTTGAACCTGAGTATATAGGGGATAATAAAAATGATACGGTAAAGATTACCATAGCAGAAAAGGACAAACTGAAATCCCTCTTTCTATTTGTTCATACAATGTTAGCTCTTGAGTATACAAGGTGTCTGAATGTTGAAGAGTTTTCCTACGGTACTACTGGCTTATTCGACCTATATGACAGAGGTTTTCTTTTTAAGGTTAATATAGATAAGGGAACTTTTTCCGAAGAAACAAAGCAAAGAACGGGTATTGCTTTTGACCTTGATAAATCTCGCTTCTATGTTCAGGGAAAAGAAATAAAGCTGCTCAAGTTCAAGGACGAATATCATACCCTCAGAGTTATATTTGAAGACCCTAATGAACTATCCAAAGAGTGGTTTTTCTCTGAGATTGGAGAGAAAATTGATGAGAATAACTTAGACGATAAGAAATACTATAACGCAATATATCAACTGCGATTAAAGCTTGAAAAGCAGGGCATAAATGACTTTTTTATTACAACAAAACAATCAGTAAAAATAAGCCCCAAATACCTGTCTTAGATTTGTCTTAAGTTAACTCAAGACAACATATCGATAACCTGTAGGCATAACCTACGGGTTATTTCTTATGCAGGAAGTTGCCGTCGAAAATGAAGTTAGAAAAGGCTTCAAAATAAATGATTTATCTCTTGAGGAAAGGCAAAGACTGGTCGGTGCTTTTGCGTGGCTCATAGAACAAGACAAGAAGCAAAATCCTGCACTTTATCAACCTAAAAAACAAGACGAAGATGATAGATACAATATGCCTTCTGATACCCAAGAATAGGATGACTTATCTATTAGGGCCATCCAGTTGGGAACTATATTCCAAGACGGACCAATACGAAAAATATGTTCGCAACCCCAGCAAGACAGAAAAAGAAACAGGACAATACTTCCCACGACTAACTGGATACAAGCGACGCTTTGCCCAAGATGCGAATGTTCGCATAGAGCTGTCCGTCCCCAAATTGCTGTATCGCAATAATCTCGACGAACTTGAAGAAAAAGACTTTCCGCGAGTAATCGAGATACTACTAAGGAGACTTGAGACTATGGGAGTGGTAGTTGATAAGTCAGTTCTTGAAAATGCCTCAGTAAGCTCAGTTCATTTTTCAAAGAACATTCTACTCCAAGACGGGTATACCGCAAACCATTTAATCTCCGAAATGAATAAGGTAAACCTTAAAAAGAACTTCGATTTTGCCAAAACAAGATTTATGAATGATGGGCAGAGCCTCTATGCCCATACAACCTCTCATCAGCTTGTAATATACGACAAGATAGCCGATATGGGGAAAGATGCGAAGAGAGCAATGGATAAAGACCAGACCTCGCGCCAAAAAAGTCTATTCGCAGAGTTAAGTAAAGCGAGCGAGCAACTGGAAATTATACGCTTTGAAATCCGCCTCAACCACAAGCAGAAAATGAACAAACTCCTTGAGAACTTAGGGTACGAGAAAAACCCAGTTTTCAGGCAGGTATTCAATACCAAAATGAGCAAAACCGTTGTTGCGCATTACTGGGAAAAACTTATCAAAGAGCGCAATTTGGGCATTTTCTCAATATCGCTAAGTATTAAGGATGTACTTCGAACTTTATTCTTAGCGGATAAAACACTAAAACCCAAACAGGCTATATATCTTCTCGGACTTTTTATGCTTGCAAAGGACGAAGGTGGACTAAGGCAACTGCGGACTATTGTTTCAAAAAGGTCTCGCGATAGGACTTGGTATCGCATCGCACAAGATATGCAACAAGCCAGCAAGCTAATTACAAAAAATAAGCTCCGAGATTGGGTTACGCAGATTGACAAAAGCCTTGATGAATATGTGCCATATAAGCATAAAAAATCAGCTATTATTAGTCCTCTGCCCCACTACTTAGCATAGTGCTACTCCATAAATGGTCCCAAATATAAACATTACAAAATAAATTATTATGAAAAATAAAAAGTATAAAATCGATAAGGACGAACGACTTGTTGGAATTATAAAAATGGCCTTTGAGCAGTATTATCGCAAGGTTATCTCGGATAATATAAAGAGGTCTTTGGCGCAAAAGCGAGCCAAGTTGTCCACTAACCCTAAAGTTGCTCTGTAAAGTAATGTAAAGTATAATGAATACCATTATGGAGCCTGAGGAACTCCCAAATGAGAAGGTTAATCGGCGTATGGCTATTTTGTTTTGGACATTATCAGTCTGCGCCTTTATGATTATATTTCAGTTAGCAAATCTTATGGTCCCCGAATTATTTCCTCCGTCTTCTATCGCTCAATCAATATAAGCAGCTGCAACATTATGAACACTAACAAAAAGAACTTCTACAAAGCAGAAGACCTCGCGAAGTTATTAGAGGTAAACATTATGACGATTTACCGATATATTAAGGCTGGTCGCTTAAAGGCGTATAAAATTGGTCGTGAGTTTCGAATTGATAAAATTGAGTTTAGTGCTTTTTTAGAAAAAGCGCGGACTAAATAAATATGACCGAAAAAGAATTATCACAACAAAAAGAAAGTCGCATCATCAAACTTGAGAAGGAAATTGAAAGATGGAAAAAGGCGGTCAAAACCCAGCGCTACGGTTTAGTATGGCTCGATGTGCCTGAAGCATTTGAAGACGATGTCGAAAATAAATTACCCATTCTTGAGGAAGTGCCTAAAAAGGCGATAAGGAGTAAGGATGCCAAGCCAACTCATCTACTTATTGAAGGCGATAATTATCACGCGCTTACTTGTTTAAACTACACGCACAAGGGAAAGATTGATGTAATCTATATAGACCCCCCGTACAATACTGGCTCCGATGGTTTTAGATATAAAGACAAGAGGATATTAAAAGAGTATCCAGACGGTACGGAAGTCCCGAAAGACCATCCATTTAGGCACAGCTATTGGCTATCTTTTATGAGTAAAAGGTTGGAACTTGCAAAAAGCCTACTAAAAGATACTGGTACTATATTTATTTCGATAAATGAAGATGAGTTTGCGCAGCTCAAGTTACTTTGCGACCAAACATTTGGATTAGAAAATTATCTAACAATGTTCACTATTAAGGTAAGACACGAGGAGCGCATCCTTAAAGGCGATAAAGATTTCCACGAAGTCGTGGAATATCTTTTAATGTATAGATGCTCTTCTGCCTATAAAACCACGAAGAAAATCTATGATAATACTTCATTGGATGAATATATTTATCAAGTCATTGAAAAAATAGAGCACCCTAAATCTGTTAAGCTTGGCAATAAGATGGTTGATTATTTTGAGCCATCAGAATATGAGATTATAAAGGTGCCAGCGAGTGAGCACAACTTAAAGAAAATAAATATCCGTGGTTCTCTAAAAGAGGGCAATAGTAGTGGTAGATTTTATATGGCTCATATTGCTTCAAGAGGTACCAAAGGTGTGCTTTATAAGGTACCAGATATGGGCAATGACAAGTTTGGACATAGATATTTTCTAATACCCGCAAAAGAAAGCAGGCTAAATGGGGATTATTTTCAGGGGGTACCACTGGACATACAGGACACGAAGAAAGTCCCCTACCCTAACTATTTTGACTTTGAAGCACAGTTTAATAGCGTTGGGTATGAGGGGGGTGTCAGTTTCGGGGGCGGCAAAAAGCCAGTCGAGTTTCTTGCGCATTTTATAAATATCGGTTGTACGGATAAAAATGCAACTATATTAGATTTTTTTGCTGGCTCGGGAAGCACTGGGCACGCAGTTATGCAAATGAATGAAGCCGATAAGGGCAAGAGACAATTTATTTTGATTACAAATGATAACGAAATCGTCAAAGATAAAGTTTATCATCCAATGTCTGAGGCGTGCCTGCCACGAATGCAGAACTTGATTAAAGGCTATGACAAGAACCCGAGCTTGGGAAACTCAATTAAATACTACAAAACAGCTTTTGTAGGCAAACATAACATTCTTGATGCTGACGACAAAGATAAAATACAGCTCGCCCATAATGCAGGGGGTATGCTTGCGATAGCTGAGAATACCTTAGAGCAAATTAAGGGAAACGATTATTGGCAGATTTTTGAAAGTGAGACCAGAATGACTGCTGTATATTTTAGAGAAGAGCAAGACCAGCTCGATGATTTTATAGACGAAGTCCTATTACTTGGAAAGCCAGTAACCGTATATATGTTTAGCTGGGAAGAAAAAGTGGATATTGTTGATTTTGAAGAAAATCGAAATATCAGCCTCAAAACAATACCGCAACCCATTCTTGAGATATATAAGCAGATATATAACATTGCTCAGTTATGAACATATTCAACCCATCAAAATTTCAAAAAGATGCCGTCATAAATCTAACAGAGATTTTTACTACGGTATGGAAGCAACAAGGTAGACAATTACCTATTGTTTTTAAATCCCCGACTGGAAGTGGTAAGACTTTTATGACCTCCCTTTTCATCCGCGGCCTTAACCACCTACCACAGTGGAAAGAAGATAAAGCATTTATATGGATTACTTTTAGCGATGATTTGGCTATGCAAAGCAAAAATAAGTTTCTTGAGTATTTTGAAAATATGCTTGAAAATAGAGCTTTGACCGTTGCAGATATAAATCAAGGCAAACTCTACCAAAATGATATTTTATTTTTAAACTGGCAAAAGGTTACTGCCAAAAATGCTAATACGCGATTAATTCGCCGCCCCGAAGATAAGGAATGGCAAAAGGAACAGGGAGAATACTTTGAAGATGTGGTCGAACAAACTCAAGCCGATAGTAGACAAATTATCTTAATAATTGATGAGGCTCACAAGAATAAAGACACAAAACTCGCAAAGGATATTATTGATAAAATTGACCCTAAGGTAATTCTTCACATTACTGCGACACCAAACGAGAAAGACGAACTTGAAGCTCGTCGTATTGGCAGTTTTTATGAGGTCCCCCGAGAGGAAGTTGTTGAGCAGGGCTTAATCAAAGAAGCAATCATTACTCAAACGGAAGAAGATTTCGAGGGTATGTCGGGAAAAGACCTTGATAAAATCCTCCTCGAAAATGGGATGAAAAAACGAGAGGAATTAAAAGCAGAACTTAAATCACTGGGTAAGAATATAAACCCTTTGATGCTTATACAGTTACCAAATGATGATGATAAACTTATAGAAAAGGGCGAACAGAAGAAGGAGGATATCGTTACTGATTATCTTCTTAAAAATAAGGTTCCCGAGCATAGGATAGCAAAATGGTTTAATAAGAACCCTCGGCCAAATAATTTAGAAGAGCTCAGCGATGAGCACGACTTTTTACTCTTTAAACAGGCGGCTGGAACAGGCTGGGATTGCCCTCGTGCATCAGTACTTGTAATGTTTAGGGAAATACAATCGAATACCTTTTATACTCAAACCGTTGGGCGTATTTTAAGAATGCCTGAGCCTCACGCAAAAGAAGATTATAAAAATAACCCCAATCTTCGCTTGGGATATTTATATACGAACTACAAGCGCAAGGAGGTAATAATACCAGACCAAAATCCCGCCAATCAACCTTTGACTGAGTTTGCCCATAGGAAGAAGGACATAAGCAATATCGAATTACCATCTGACTATATTTCTCGCTTAGATTATGGCGATATTCGCGTATCTTCTAAATTTCAAGAAGTATTTAAAACAGAACTAAATAAGCACTTCGGGATTACTAATAATGATATTCTTGGAAAAGCAGAAACGAAGCTTAAAAAGGCAGGGTTGGACATTAGCGATACTTTAGTAAATGAAGTTATTGCAAATGCTCGTTTCGAGGATTATGACAATCTCGCCTTTGATTTCAGTAAAAAAGGCAGCGATATTTCACTTGAAATGTCAGTAAGTGATATTGAAAAGACTTTTAATTATCTTTGTTATCAAATCCTAAGGGAGCAGGAAGACGAGGGAGCTAAGTACTCAAATGTGGCTCGCTCTTGGTCAGTCTTAAAACAAGCGCTTCGCGTCTGGTTTAAAATCGTTTTGCGAGATGACCATATTTACTGGTATAAGATATTTATCAAAGATGTTCGCAAGGGCGCTGAGAGCAAATTTCGCCCAGCAATAACAAGGGCCTTACGAGCTTATAAGCCAATTTCTGACAGTCTACTAACCGACAAGAAAATAAAGGTAGAGGAAAAGGAAGCATATATTTTTACCATACAAGGCGAATATGGGTATCCCGAGCAATACAAAGTTGTCCCTCAGAAGTTATGCGCCTTGGATAAGTTTTACTTGCCCGAAGATTACAATGGGCGTAAAAATGAAATTGCCTTTGTTGAATATCTGGAAAAAAAGAAAGGAAAAATTGATTGGTGGTTTAAAAATGGCAATCAGGGAAAGAAGTACTTGGGCGTTAAATACACAAACTCAATAACGAACGAGGATGGCTTATTTTACCCCGACTGGATTATTCGTTTTCCTGATGGCCGTATAGGTATTTTCGATACCAAAAAAGGAGATACTGCTACAAGCACTGAAACAGCAGATAAGACAAAGGCATTGCAACAAAAACTTAAGAGTTTTGGAAAAAAGTTTCTTGGCGGTATCGCATATCAAGAAGCGGGCATTTGGTACTACAATGATAGCCCCAAATACTCTTTTAAAGAGGGGCAATCGGTAAACGATAGCAAAGAATGGAAGCCTTTTGAGGATTTATTCTAAACATTATGAAAGCAATAATCGTCGCACGAGTATCAACTGAAGAACAAAGAGAAGCTGGTAATTCCCTACCCGCTCAGCTTACTCGTATGCAAGATTATTGCGAGCGGAATGGCTATTCTATAATCGAGACTTTTAGTTTTGATGAGAGTGCTTACAAAACCAAGCGCGACGAGTTCGATAAAATCATTGCCTGCGTAAACGGCACAAAAGAAAAGGTTGCCGTTTGCTTTGATAAAGTAGACCGCCTATCACGCAATATCTTTGATAAGCGGGTTGCCTTACTTTACGAGCGAGCTGTTGATGATAAAATCGAGCTTCATTTTGTCTCCGATAACCAAGTCATCAACAATAAAATGTCGGCTGGCGACAAGTTTGCGTTCGGAATGAAACTCGGGTTGTCTAAATACTATTCGGATGCAATCAGCGATAATGTAAAACGCGCGTTTGAGCAAAAGCGCAGAAATGGCGAATGGACCAGTGCCGTTCGATTGGGATATCTTAATGTTTCCTTAGATGCAGAACAGCGGTTACGCAAGGATATTATCATAGACCCCGAGCGAGGGCATCTTATTCAAAAACTATTTGAGCTATATGCAACTGGGAACTACTCACTTGAGACGCTACGAATAAAAATGATTGAAATGGGCTTAGTGAGCCAAAAGGGTTTCAAGCCGTCAAAAAGCTGTATCGATAATATACTAAATGACACTTTTTACTGCGGTGTCGCTATGTCAAAGAAATATGGCTCTTTCCCCCATAGATACCCTCGTCTAATAACAAGGGAACTTTTTGATAGGTGCCAAGAGATACGCTTAAATCGCGTCAAAATGCCCAATAAGGCGCTTTCCAAGGACTTTATATTCAAAGGGTTACTCCGATGTCAGAACTGCGGTTGTTCAATAAGCGCCGAGAGAAAGATAAAGAAAAGTGGCCGTGAGTTTGTCTACTATTCCTGCACTAATGGCAAAGGTATATGCAAACGGGTGTATATACCCGAAAAAGACCTTCTAAGGCCCGTGTACGAGGTTTTAGAGCGGTTTGAGAGCATAACAGAAGAGACACAAAATGAGCTTGTCGCCGAGCTTCGTAAGAATACGGAGGCCGAGGTAGTATTTCACAAGGCTCAGATAAACCGCATACGAGGCGAATACGAACAGATTAAGACGAAAGATGACCGACTACTTGAGGCATATTTGGACCAGTGTATTACTAAGGACATCTATGACAAAAAACATCAAGAGTATGCGGATAAGCTACAGGTTTTGAATATTGAACTTTCCGAGTATACAAAAGCGGACCACGATTACCAAACGACTATTGCTACCGTGCTTTCTGTCGCTCGCAGAGCAAAGACTATATTTGAGAAAAGTTCTGAAGTTGCAGGAAAACGGGCGTTTCTGAATTACATACTTCAGAACCCGACTGTAAACGAAAAAACGCTTGGTTTTACCTTGCGTTCTCCGTTCAACTTAGTCCTAAAACTTGCTGATTGTCCTAACTTGCTCCCCGGGAGGGATTCGAACCCCCGACCATCTCGTTAACAGCGAGCCGCTCTACCACTGAGCTACCAGGGAATGTTTTATTTTAAAAAGTGGAGCTGATTTCCAGAACCACGTGGCATTATTTTACCAAAGCGGGGAAATAATGCAAGGGCCTAAAACCGCTCGTTCTAGGCCCACTTTATCACATTATTGCGCTTTTAATATGCGCTGGAATATCTGCTTTAGTAAGCAAAACCTGCTCCCCGGTCTCCATGTTCTTTACGGCGAATTCGCCCGAGGCGATCTCGTCCTCTCCTACCAATATCACAAACGGGATTCCCAATTTGTTTGCGTAGGCAAGCTTGTTCTTCATCTTCACGTCTTCGAAATATACTTCTGCCGCTATCCCCGCTTCGCGCAGGGTCGTTGCAATCTCCAATGGTATCGCCATATCGGCGACCAACGGAACCACCAACGCCTTTGTCGGCGTTGCCGCGCCCAATTCGATAAGCCCTATGTCTTTTAACTGAGAGAATAGTCGCGTCAATCCGATCGAAATACCAACGCCTGGCAATTTTCGCTTGGTGTATTTTTCTGCAAGGTTGTCGTATCGCCCTCCGGAACAGATCGATCCCAATTCTGAATGTTCGCGCAGTATCGTTTCGTACACCGTGCCGGTGTAGTAATCCAGTCCGCGTGCGATGGTCAGGTCTATTGCATAGCAATCGGGCGGTACGCCAAGTACCTTCAAATAGTGCGTTACTTCCTCCAGCTCTTTTATGCCGGTTTGGAATAGCTCATTTTCTATGCAAAGATTTCGTAGCGCGTTCAATACATCCTCAGGAGTACCCTTGATATCTGTGAAGGTAAAGATCTCTCTGATGGTGTTATCTGGTACTCCTAGCTCGACTAGTATGCCATGCACTTCGTTTTGGCCTATCTTCTCGAGCTTGTCTATCGTTTGTATTACGCCTACGGACATATTGCCCGTTTCCAATGATTCCAACAATCCTCCTATAAGCTTTCTATTGCTGATCCGGATCACAAACGCGCCGATATTGAGCTTGCTAAATACGTCATAGATTACGCTCGGAATCTCGGCATCATTCATAAGGCTCAACGATCCATCGCCAATAATATCGATATCTGCCTGATAGAATTCTCGGTAGCGCCCTTTTTGCGATCGCTCGCCCCGATACACCTTTGCAATATGACTTCTGCGAAACGGAAACACGAGATCGTTCACGTGTTCGCTCACATATCGCGCCAACGGCACCGTCAGATCAAAACGCAATGCGAGTTCGTTGTCTCCTTTTGTGAATTGATAGATCTGCTTTTCGGTCTCTCCTCCCGCCTTTGCTAGCAGCACCTCCGCACGCTCTATGACCGGCGTATCAAGCGGAGCGAACCCATAGCGTTGATATACTTCTGCGATCGTGTTTTTTATGCGATCAAACACGATCTGCTCGGCTGGGAGCAGTTCCATAAAACCAGGTAGTACTCGGGTTGGGATCTTCTCATCCATTTTTTTTACTTCACTCATATCTTGCTGGGTCATATATTTCCCAAAACACGGGCAGAACCCGTGCTTTGCATTATTTTATACCGTCCTTTCCTCCGTGCGTATGCGGAGTGTGTACGACCGAGTTACTCTGCTCGGATTGCATCGTCCCGAACTTTTTCTCCAGTCGCTCTAATCGGCGGTCGAGCGTCTTAAGCATTCCCTCTAGCTTCCATTGCATCTGAACACGGCTTATCGATTGGAATCTAATCTCTTCCTCAGTTTCCTCATCTATACGCTTTTCTTCGTTAATACCACTAATAATAATCTCTTCTCCAACAAAGAACGAAACAAAGAGGCCAGTTGCCAAGAGGATCACCGTCCCTATGGCGATCGATGCACCGCTACTCATGTGATATTCGTCCGCGAGCATCCAGATGCCGCGCCAGAGCAAAATAATGCCAATGCTTCCAATCATGGCGTAGAGTACCGGATGGCGTGCCAATATTGAGCGCACCTCGTCTTCCTTTTTATCAAAAAATCGTGTGATGTTTTTGAACTTCATAATACTATTATATCGCCTTCGGCGAGCAATTGTAATGGATTCCCGCCTACGCGGGGATGACAATACAACGAGATACACGGATTTTAACCAATCGTGGCGCGGATACGTCGAACGCCCGCAGAAACCGCCTCCTCTTTCGTTATCTTGAACGAGCCGATCTCTCCCGTGTACTCCACGTGTGGGCCTCCGCAAAATTCGCGACTTACAACTCCACCGCTCGCTTCAGAGCCGATCGAGTAAACCTTCACAACCGAAGGATATTTATGCTTAAAGAACGCAACCGCTCCTAGCTGTTCTGCCTCTTCCTTAGGCATCTCCTGGAAGTAGACCGGAAGATTTTCGTTGATCTTATCATTGACCAGATTTTCGATGGTCTGCAGCTCTTCCGAGGTTAGCTTACGGTCGAATGAGAAGTCAAAACGCAATCGCTCGGGATTAATATCCGACCCCATCTGATGCACTTCTTCGCCAAACTCGTGGCGCAATGCCCAGTTGAGCAAATGCGTTGTCGTGTGATATCGGACAACCTGCTTTGCTTCTTCTTCATTGCCCGCCTTCAATTCTCCCGTATCAAGCACGAGCCCATGCCCTCCGAACTTATTACCCGCACCCGCGCGAGATATTTCCTGATGCTGCTCGATCTTCTTCTGAAATCCTGCTTCGTCCAGGGTGAAACCCTTTGCTTCGACGAATTCCTTCAAAAGCTCCATTGGAAATCCATACGAGGAGAATAAATTGAATGCCTGCTCTCCTGTCACATGCTTCTCTTCCCGATTCTGCTCGAAGATCTTTTCCATCTCCTTCAATCCGCGCGCAACCGCCTCCTGAAACTTTGATTTTTCCGTTTCAAATATACCAATGATTCGATCCGTCTCATTGATTTCCGAATAGATGTCTCCGAACAATTCCTTGATGACCGGCATCATTTCTTCGAACAAGTTTGCATGCACGTCGTACTTTACCTGGTATGCCATAACACGACGCAACAAGCGGCGCAACACATACCCCGCTTCCTTGTTTGCCGGCACTACGCCATCGGCGATCAGGAATGTTGACGCGCGCAAGTGATCAGCAAATATACGTTTTACAGAGCCCTCCACATGCGGCGCCAATTCTTCGATCTTCGCCATGATCGGCCTAAAGATCTCCGACTCGAACACATTATCAACACCTTCCAGCATTACCGAAAGACGCTCAAATCCCATACCCGTGTCGATTCCCGGACGTTCTGCCTTGTTATACACACCGCTACGATCCTTGTAAAATTCATTAAACACAATGTTCCACACCTCTACGTCATCAACATAGATCTCAGTACATGGACCACAGGGACCCTCTTCGCCCGTCGGCCCCCAGAAATTGTCTTCGCGCGGACCCTTGCGGATCTTATCCTCTGGCAAATGCAACTCATCCTTCCAAATATTGTACGCCTCTTGATCAAACGGCGTTTCTGCGTCGCCTCCGAACACCGTCACATAGATGCGGTCCGGATTAATACCTAGCACCTCGGTCATAAACTGGTATCCAAAGTGAATTGCGGCGCGCTTGAAATAACCTTCTTTTCCGTCGTCCTCCGGCTCATCAGAACCTACCGGACCAAACGAAAAGTTCCCCATCATCTCAAACATGGTCAAGTGGGTCTTGTCACCTACCTCTTCAATATCGCTCGTACGAAAACACTTCTGGATCGTCGCTGTGCGCTGGGATCCAAAATCCGCCAGGGCATCGAGTTCTCCCGTGTAATACTTCTTAAACTGCTGCATGCCTGCGGTCGTCAATAACACCGACGGATCGTCGGGGATCAACGATGACGATGGAACGCGCACGTGTCCTTTGCTATGAAAATAGTTAAAAAAATGTTTTCGTAGGTCTTTTGATTGCATGATTTCTTAAATTATAAGCCGCCTTCGGCGGAAGGTTGAACTGGATCCCGGCTCGGAGGCCGGGATGACAATCCTCCTCGTTTTTCGTGTTTCCTTTTCCGTTTTCGCTCTTTAGTACCCGCGAAGTTCTTCTGCTTTCGAGTGCCCTTTGATCTTTTCTATCGCCTTTGCTTCGATTTGACGAATGCGCTCGCGCGTAACGCCGAACTTTTTTCCAACCTCTTCGAGTGTGTGAGTCACACCATCCTCGAGTCCAAATCGGAGCTTTAAAATCTCCTGCTCGCGCGGGGCGAGATCGATCAATATTTCACGAATCTTTTCCTTCAAGAGCGCGAGTTCCGCAGATTGCGTCGGGGACAGATTCTTATCGTCCTTAATAAGGTCTGACAAAGTTGCTTCGTCGCTATCCTCCATCAACGGTGCTTCGAGCGAAATAACCTCCTGGGAGATCTTCTGAATGTTATAGATCTTGTCGACGGTCGTTCCCATCTCAATAGCAATTTCCTCGGCAAGCGCTTCGCGGCCCAATTCTTGCATAAGCCTTCGCTTTACCTGTGTATACTTTGAGATGTTCTCGATCATATGAACCGGGATGCGAACTGTGCGCGACTGGTCGGCCAATGCGCGCGTGATCGCCTGGCGAATCCACCATGTCGCGTAGGTAGAGAACTTAAATCCCTTACGATAGTCAAACTTGTCGACCGCCTTTGAAAGACCGATGTTTCCTTCCTGAATAAGGTCCAGAATACCCATCTGCGTTGTGCGATGCGCATAGCGCTTTGCAATGGACACCACGAGACGCAAGTTTGCCTGAATAAGGCGCTGCCGTGCGTTTTCGTCTCCATCTTCCGATCGCTTTGCGAGATCCTTTTCTTCTGCCGAATTCAACAATGCATATCGTCCTATTTCCTTTAGATACATCTGCACGGAATCTGGCATTTCTTCCATTCTCCCTTTGCCAACTGACTCCAATTCCTTCTGAGTCGGCTCATCTTCCTTTGGCAATTCGATCAGTGCGGCCGTTTCGACCACTTTGATGTTATTTTTTTCTAAGTAGTCGTACAGCTCTTCGAGTACCGATATGTCATCTTCCACATGCGGGAAGTAATACAAAATTTCCGTGTCGGTTACAAATCCCTTCGCGCGTCCACGATGGACGAGTTCCTCCATCTGTTCCTTGTCAAAGGCAACCTTCTTTTCCGCCTCTTCGGCGGTTAGCTTCTTTTTCGGAATCTTTTTGGGCACCGGCTTTGCGCCTCGTGCCGGCAACTTAGGCTTTTTCACTTCTGCCTTTTTAATAGCCACCTTCTTTACCGCTCCTTTCTTCGGCGCGGCCTTTTTTACTACGGTTTTCTTTACTATCGGCTTTTTTACTGCCGTCTTTTGTGCTGCTTTTTTCGGTGCAGCTTTCCCCTTTGCCGCTTGTTGAGCGGGTTTTTTTGCAACCTTATTCAATTTTGACTTTTCGACTTTTTTAACCATAGTTGACAGTATTACTTTTCATTCTGCAATAGTTTTGACACCTCGTCAAATAGCTTCAAATAGTGTTCCTCCTTCTCTTTATCCCTTTTGTGCTCCGCCTGACGGATAGCGCGCGTGATAATCTCTAACTTTTCCTTCAGTGCTTTGTTTCGCAATTGAAACATCAATTCCTTAAACTCCTTTATTGTCTTTTCTGGATCAACCTCTCCTACCTCCATGCCGGCGCGCAATGTAAATGTATGCAATTCGTCCAATAGTCTTAGATCGCTTACTACCGACTTATCCATAGCGGTATCATAAATCCTCCTGTATTGCCTTGGTAGATATTTCGCGTACTCCTCAAGCTCTTTGAGTAGATCCTCCCGCACGAGTGCCATCTTGAGCACACGATCAGCGATGAGATCGATGCGCATCTTTTCTTCTTCCACTTCCTGCAGCGTCACTTCTTCCTGCTTGGGCCGCACTGCTAACGGGACCGCCACTTCAGCGTGCTCCATGTCTTCCTTCAAAATATGCTCACTCACATTTACCTTTTGCGCGAGCTGATTGAGCCAATGTTCCCGTTCCACCGCGCTTAGGAGTGCCTTTATCTTTTCCAATACGATATGTAAATTCTTTCTAAATTTCGCCGGATCGTTCTTGAATGATTCCCCGTGCGATAGATACCGCTCGAAATAGAACTCCATTGCTTCCTTTGCCTTCTTCGCATATTCGACCATGATCCCCGGTTTTGCCTTGATCGCATCTGCCGGATCCTTATATTCCCCCAATGACAAGATCTTCACGTTGAAGTCGAGGCTCTTAGCAAGGTCGATACTTCGTTCCGCTGCCTTTTGCCCCGCTTCATCATTATCAAACGAAAACATCACATTCTCTGTTTGCTTGCGAAGCGTCTTGAGGTGATCGGCCGTCAATGCCGTTCCCGAGGTTGCGACGGCATTTTTGAGTCCATCCTGCACGCACATCAGTACATCCATTTGCCCTTCTACGAGTAATGCGAATTGCATTTCTCTGATATGGTTCTTTGCTTTATTGTACCCATACAGTACTCGTGATTTGTTAAAGATAGGGGTTTCAGGACTGTTGATATATTTCCCCGAATCTCCTTTATCAAACTCGGGCAAGATTCGCGCTGTAAACCCCACCACCTTCCCCGTATTGTTTGCGATCGGAAACATGATACGCCCACGGAACCGGTCGACATACGTCCCGCGCTCTGTGCGGAAGTTGATCCCGGCGCGCTCGATGTCGGGCGCCTTAAATCCCTTATTTGTTAAATAGATCGTCGCAGCATCCCATGATTGCGGAGCAAACCCGAGTTCGAACTCCTTAACCGTATCCTCGGTCAACCCGCGCGTTTTTATGTATTCAGCTACCTTTGGATTACGGTTTAGTTCCAGTTTATAAAACTCCTTTACTGCGTCATTGATGTCGTACAAGATGCCGAATTGCTTTTGATCTTCCGGACTTAGCTTCTTCAACTCCACCCCTGCCTTTTCGGCAAGTATCTTGAGCGCTTCATAAAATTCGATATTCTCGTACTTCATCAGGAATGAAAATACATCTCCTCCCTCATTACATGAACCAAAGCAATGCCATGTCTGCCGATCCGCAGAAATCATAAAAGAAGGCGTCTTTTCGCCGTGGAATGGACATCGCGCCTTGAAGTTGCGCCCCGCAGGTTTCACCTCTATATACGAGCCGATGACCTGCACAATGTCGATCTTCTCTTTTATCTCTTCGATGGGATTATCTACGGACATAGCGATCATTCATTAATGGCAGAAATTCCAACGACGCATGTGTTGGAATTTCTGTTTGTTTCATTTCGTTTACTCTTTTTCCTTCATCGGCGGGAATACCACCGTTTCGCGGATCGACTTGTTCATCAAGAACGAGAACAAGCGTTCACTTAGGCCGAAGCCAACCGCCGGAGGCATGCCGTATTCCATCGCCTCGACGTAATCTTCGTCGATCATCTGTGCTTCTTCATCGCCTGCTTCGCGGAGCTTCATCTGCTCCTCAAACCGCTGTCGCTGGTCGAGCGGATCGTTCAATTCCGAAAAACCATTACCCAACTCCGATCGGCATGCGATCGGCTGGAAGCGCAATACGCGCTTCGGGTCACTCGGGTCCTTCTTCGCCAACGGCGACACTTCTAGCGGATGCCCCGTAAGGAAGCATGGCTGAATGAGCCGCTGTCGGACCGTCTTTTTGTAGATCGTATCTATCATGCGGCCTTTGCCATCTGCCGCTTCATACGGTATGCCAAGCTCGTTCGCTTTTTGTTTCAATATTTCCACAGAAACCTCTCCCGACAGATCAATACCCGTTTCCTTTTTGAATTCTTCGAAATAATCGATTCGTGGCCAGTTACCGGACCAATCGATTAATTCGCCATCGTATTCGGTCTTCATCTCCTCGCCGATGACGTTCTTTACGATCTCCTTATACATGCGTTCTACCGCATCCATACCCTTTGTCATGTCTCCATACGCCCAATAAAACTCCATAGCGATATAGTCTTGCAAGTGCTCCGCATCGATACCTTCGTTGCGAAATACCTTTCCAATCTCGTAAATCTTTTCGAATCCACCAACGAGCATCTTCTTCAATGGTAATTCGAGCGATATGCGCAAATAAAAATCACGATCAAGCGCGTTGTGGTGTGTGATGAACGGTCGCGCATCAGCTCCTCCTGGGATCGCTTCAAGCACCGCGGTATCTACCTCAAAAAATCCTTCGTTATTCAAAAAGGTTCGGATCGTGTTCCAGAACAGTGTCTTTTTCTTGAACAGCTCCCGCGTCTCCGGGTTCATCATCAGGTCCAAATACCGCTTGCGCAACAGCGCCTCGGTATCCTTGAGCCCGTAGAATTCGCTCGGAATCGGCAAAATCGCCTTGGATAACAGCTTCCATGCATCTGCCTGGAGCGTCTTTTCTCCTGTCTTGGTGATGAATAACGTTCCCGTCGCCTGGATAAAGTCACCCATGTCTATGTTATTTGCGAACAGGTCGAACCGCTCATCGCCGACGATATCGCGCTTTACCAATATCTGAATCTTTCCGGATTCATCCTCAATATGCACAAATGCCAACGCACCCATGACACGCATAGACTTAATGCGTCCGGCGAGCGTCATCGGCTTTTCTGTAAGTTCATCAAAATGTTCCACTACATAGTGGTTTGCAAAATCCTTCGTGCTTTCCTGCGGATACGCCTCCTCTCCGGCGGCGACCAGGCGTTGCATTTTTTCCAGTTTTGCTTCGCGAATGTTCTCTAACATGATAGTTCTATTATAGCACAGAGCAGAGGACATATTGCCTCTGCTTTATACTTATTCTATTCCCAAAATTTTATACTTTGCAATACCCTTTGGCGTTTCTACCTCAACTATATCCCCTTCCTTCTTACCCATGAATGCGGCGCCAAGTGGTGATTCGTTGGAGATCAAGCGCTTTTCCGGGTTTGCTTCGTTGGAGCCGACGATCGTATATTCGAATCCCTTCTTGTCCTTTTCAACCTTCACGGTCGAACCAAGGTCTATTGTCTTTTTTCCATGCGATTTCTTAATAATAACCGCATTGCGGATGATATTCTCCAATTCGATGATGTGCGCTTCGAGCTTTGCCTGTGCTTCTTTTGCTTCGGAATACTCAGCGTTTTCTGACAGATCGCCAAATTCCTTCGCTCGCTTCAATCGCTCCGCAATATCATTGCGACCTTCCTTTTTTTCCTGCTCCAGTTCGGTTTTTAATTCTTCAAACCGTTCCTTAGTTATATGAAATTCCATATTTTATGCAAAACGTATGAATTTGGCGTCCTACTGCGCTACCTCCTCGTTTACTCCCGCAAAGGAGTTTAACTCCATCTTAGTCACAAGCCTCGTCGATACCTTGTATTCCATCTAAATTCGTACGTTTTGTTCTTTTTATTTTATTTTTTACTTATTCTTACTTTTTAGTTTTTTCGACTTGATCTTATATGTATTCGTCCACAGCCACCATCGAACCTTGCAAACCTCCCACAGCACTTCGATGTACGATGATAATTTTATTCTCGAATTAGGATCGTTGATGAATATCGCTGGCGTCTCCTTGATTTTATATCCAAGCCGCTTCGCTAATGACAATATCTCCACGTCAAACCCCCAATGTTTCACTTTGATAATCGGGAATATCTCATTCGCAGCACGCTCACTAAAGATCTTGAACGGGCACTGCGTATCCTTCAATCCGGGCAATACCATCAGCTGGATAAACCAATTCCCCATCTTCCCCGGTAATTTACGAAACAGTGGCTGATCCCGTTTTGCCCCTTCGATATCTCTCGATCCGATCACAATATCATAGCCTTTGTCCGTCAGTTTTAACGCTTCAATAACCTGGTCGATCGAGATCGAGTTATCTGCATCCACAAATGCGCGGAATTCCCCTTTTGCCTCCTCCATACCCTTCTGTACCGCCGCACCTTTTCCCTTGATTGCGCATTCAATCAGACGAAGCTCGTTCCATAGATGCTCAAATCGGAGCACAATATCGACTGTGTTATCCTTTGACCCATTATCGACTACAATCACTTCGTACGAAAAATCAACCGTCTCCAGATGTCGCTTCATGTCGACCAAGGTCAACGGAAGTCGCTTGGCTTCATTATATGCCGGAATGATTATCGAAAGTCGCGGTTTTTTATCCATGTGTGTAAATTACGAAATTCCGTGCCCGCAACCGAATTCATCAGAAGCGTATGGCACGGAATGGGGCTGCTTTTATTTCGATTGCACCAATTATACGCCCTTTTACCCTCTCTCGTCAACAAACCTGTAGTAAAATTCACTATAGAAAAAAGGGGCGGGCTTGCTGCCCTCCCCCTTGTTATGCGTCCTTGAATATCTGCGTGATTTTAAACACTCGGCACCCGGGATGTCGACATGCGACACGCGATACGCTCGCGTAATACCCCCGCGACCACCAATAATCCTTGATCGGACCGTATCGACGGACCCCAATCGCCCGATCCTCCCAATCTGGAAGATGTAGCTCGGGGGTTCGATGCGCATACCCTAGTGCACACATTAATTGAAGCCCGAGATACCGAACCGCCATCTTTCCCCAGTGCCAGGCAAATATACCCACCAACCAGAGCAATACGCTACATACGACCGTCATAACCACATAGTAGCAGGGGTTTCGCGTACCTCCCATTGACCACCAGGTCATAGCAACGACTAGTACGGCTGCGAATCCATACGACATCTTTCGTATCATCAGATCGCCTCCTTGGTCTCCTGAACGGTAATTATTTCATCCGCCCTTTCAATCGTCCAATTAGCCAAACTGCTCCGTCGCGGAGCGATAATAGTAGCGCTGCACTCACGATAAGGACCAAACAAAACAACAACATCCCCATAGCTTCCCTCCCCATGCAGTCACCCTCCTATCCATCTTTTTGTGATGGCTCTTTGCGCAATAAGATCACTGCGATGATCCCCATTGCGATTATTACTCCCAGGCCGATACCCAGAAACCCCGTAATGATTGAATTATCCGGCGGATAGTTTTGGTTAGCCTTACTTATTGCTTGTAACATCCCCAGTAATCCTTCTTCGTCCATATCCCACCCCTTATGCAATTTGTAATTATTACTCTATTTAGTTAACCCCGAAACGCATAGGATGTCCACCCCCTCTAATAAGTTAGGCCCGCATCCGCTTCGCTCGCCATTCTGCCAGTACAACACCTAGTTAAAAAAGAGGCGCATTACTGCGCCTCATCCATCCTTCTTCCCTCCTCCTTTCGAAGACTTCGGAAGCAATGCCATGATGATCCCCACTCCCACGAGGATCATCCCCACAACCTGCGCCCACGGCCACAGCGCGTTGAACGCACGGAGCATGAGCCAGTTGAAGGCTTCGGGGGAGATGATCGCGAGCAGCACCAGCAAACCTGCCAGCGTGCCCAAGAGTCGCCGCGGCGTCCCCATTATAATGCACAGATACGGATTCATTCTGCCTCCTTTGCCCACTCGAAGTGGACAGGTCGGTTACGGTTAACCTACTTGAATCGTCCTAGCAGGAACATGATTCCCGCCGCCATCAGCGCGAGTGTAAGCCCTTGCTCGATGATCGGAAAGAGTCCTCGCACAATGCGTGTCCCTAGTATTGCGGTCTGCTCGGGAGCGAGGACCGCAAGAATCACCACTCCGATCAGAACATTTACTAGATTCATCTCTCACCTCTCAATTGATAAGGTTCATATAACCGGCAGATCAGCAGTACGCCGATCAACATTGTTATGGTTATATTATATACCTTATCTCTATTTTTGTCAATATCTTCAGTTGAGCTCAATATCGATATGCACCACCTCCGGGTATTCTTCCTGGATGCGCTTCTCTATCTTGTCTATATGATTTCCTACGAGTCGTGGCACGCGGTCTATGTAATCGACGCAGAATTTTATAAATTCCTGATAGTCATTCCTCACCTCTTCAAATTCCTCCCTTAATGCGCCCCGCGCAAACATTTCCTTTGCCAAGGCGTTTCCATTAAACTCAACCTCGCATTTGATACGATACTTCCCCACGTCCATGATTGCTGAACGAAAATCAGTCACGCTTTCGATCGCGGGATCTTCCTCGAGAATCTCAATAATCCGATCCTTTACCTCTTCTGGTATCGCCTTCCCTAAAAGTAATGCCCGGTTTTTATTGATCAAAATAATAGCCATCACTCCCAACATCAATCCGATCACAATCGATCCAATTGCATCCCAATAATAGGCACCCGTGAGTTCGGTTAATAGGATGCTTACAAATGCGACGACGACACCCAACACAGCAATCCCATCTTCATAGAGCACCGCTATGGTTGCCGGATCGCCGTTCTTGAGAATCTTCTTAAACTTTGCCTTACCTCCCGTTTTTCTTAATTCTCGGTATGCCACGATCAATGTGCCTGATTCTATGACAAATGAGATTGCAAGGATTGTGAACACTATATACGTCACATCCGCATGCTGTGGCCTGATCAAAGCATTAATGCCTTGATAGATTGTCGCACCCGCACCGACAAAGAAGATACCGCATGCCGAGATCAACGCCCAGAGAAATCGCTCTTTCCCATAACCGTATGAAAATTCATTTGTCGCCTTCTTTTTTGACCGCCTAATACCCACCATCAACAATGCCTGATTCGCCGTGTCGGCAAAACTGTGAATCGCCTCGGATAGCATCGCTCCCGAACCGGAAATAAAAAAGCCCACAAATTTGAGGACTGCAATAAAACCATTACCCAAAAGTGCCGCGATTACCGGCAATGTTCCCTGTATACTCTGTGATCTGCTACTGCTCATGTATATCGTATATCGTATCGTACCTTTTCTTGTTTGTAAAATGCCACAAAAAAGACTCCGATCGCTCGGAGCCTTATTCTTCTCATTACCATCGCCGTCTGCCGAGATTGGTCGGTAACCGCTTACCGACTTCGATCCCGCGTAATGGCCCCTTGGCACAATACAAGCACTCGACAAACATATTCGTCAGCGTAATACACTTGATGATTCGTGAACCGATATCAAATACTACTGCGTATTCACTTACCGCGCACATCGTTGCATTCACCCAATGCGGATAGGGTGCCTTGCTCCATCCCTCGATCCGTATCAGCGGGTATCTTGCGCCGCCAGGACGCACATGCGTTTCTATCCAGATATGGGTCTGATCCAGCTTCCCAGAATCCCTTATCTCAGGCAATGCCGCTATGTACCTGTTCACATCTTCCCGTTTAAGAACCCACCCGTACGGCCCGCGGGCTCCGTAGTCAGGAATCAACACCTCGTCGCCATAGACAACCGCGTCGGCGACCCCCGTTACGATATGTATCTGCGGTACGGCAAAATAGGTCAATGCTGCTCGTGCATTCGTTATCTCCTGTGGCTTCGCGAACCAAAGATTATCATGTACTCCTTCATAGGAACGATCCTCCCGCATAAACAGCACAAGGTTCGCCCCCGAGTACGGAGTCCATATATCCTCTACGACGGCAATGCATTGTTTTTTTATAACCATGCGATACTCGCCGCTTTTAATGCGATCCACCTGTGCATATCGCTCGGCATCGTCTGGTATTACGTGCCCTGCGTAAAACACATCCCCTCGTGAAAGTGCGATGACTGTTGGATGCCATTGATCATTACTTATGACTCGAACCATCAATACCACCTCCTTTTGTATATTCGCTTTATGAGCTTGTGTATGATTCTTTTTTTAGTATGCATATAATATTCTATTCCGTCAATCTACCCTACTATACTTCGTCGGTGCCGTAGAAAGCATAGTGTCACCGACACTCAGGCGCGTTGCACGCTCTCCGTCGACTGACGGATCGCCAGCAACGACACAAAGTCACAACGCCTAGTTAAAAAAAGGGGGATGCTTTCGCATCCCCGATAACAGGCCCTTGGTATTCTATTCAATTGTCTGTGGGGGTCGGCCCCACTTTATCGATACCGCTTTTTCATCGGCATCTCCTTTTGTCAGGTTGTACTCTTTTTGCAAGCCTCAAAGGTCCTTGCTATAACCCATTTTCCTTAGGCCGTTGCACTACTTACCCAGAACCGCTTGCAGCGGTTGCAGGATGGCGTTAATCCTCACTCCGATCGTTGGGATGAAGATCAAAACCAGCGTACAAATCACTGCTGTAAGAAGTAATCCTTCTACCCTGCGCGCCTTAGCGCGGAGGGACTGAATGCTTTCCATAAAACCTCCGTTCACTGTGAAGTTTTAAATTTGCGATTTATGAATATATTATATCATAAATCACAGACTTGTCAATATCTTTACACCTGTCTCTGTTATCGCGATTGTATGCTCAAACTGTGCAGACAATCCCTTATCCACCATTGCCCAGCTTTCATCTTTTAGCTGTTTTACCTGTCCTCTTCCTGTACACAACATCGGCTCAATCGCAAAGACCATGCCGGGTTTTAATAATAATCCCTCCCCTTTGTTGCCATAATTATAGACATATGGATCTTCATGAAGGCCATACCCAACACCATGGCCGGTCAATCCTTGCACCACACTCACGCCAGAGCGTTTTGCTACATACTCCACAGCATAGCCTATATCGCCAATATGGGCACCTGGTCTTATTGCCTTAATAGCCTCTTCCAGGGCCTTGTGGGTCGCTTTTACAAGATTCTGAGCCTTCTGTGTGCCTTTCCCCGCTATAACCGTAAATGCAGAATCGGAGTACATTCCATCCAGCAAGACACCACAATCCACCTTCAGCACATCACCCACCTTTATCGTTCGATCAGTCGGGAATCCATGCACGACAATCTCATTGATCGAGGTACAAATAGATGCCATATACGGGTGCTCCGCACCTCCTGGCTGGTAATTCAAAAATGCCGGCTCACCTCCCTCATTACGAATATATTCCCGTGCGACATCATCTAAATGTTTCAAGGTTACTCCGATGGCAACTTCCTTTTTTAATACTGCCATCGTACGCGCCAAAACAGCCCCACTGCGAGCTATCTTGTCGATCTCTTCCTTTGTGTAAATGCGAACCATTTTAATTTAGTGTACCCTATATTTTTACGTAAAAAAAGGAGGCGGAACGAATCCGCCTCCGAGGGGAGCTACTTTTCGTAGCGGAGAAAGGTGTACCACTCGCCTAAGGTGCCTTTCTGATACATAACGACACGTGATCCGTTCCCCAGCTGCGGTGGGCACCCATTCGCATGGAGCGCGCCCCAGGTTTTCGTCTCTTCGATGTACACTGCGTATCCGATGAGCGGACTACCCGATACGATCTGCGCCCCGCCGACCACTTGGCCGACGACTTCCTTAACCTTGACGTCACTAGCGGCTGCCTGCGCTGTGTCTTCTTTGTTTTTTTCCCCCGCTCCATACCAGGTAAACACAGCGATGAGCGCGGCAAGGCATATCAGCACAAACATGCCTGATTTCTGATTTCCCATACTTCAAGCCCTCCCTTTTCTAGTTGTTGAATTTCTGAATATACTATGCTTCAGCTTTTCTTTTTTGTCAAATTCTTTGTGGGTCCTGGATTCCGGCTCGGAGGCCGGAATAACACGCTATGAATGTCTGTATTTTGTCTGCGAACATATTAGAACGGCATTTTTGCATCTGATGCAAGCCGTAAAAATAGAGATCAGCGAAGCGAAGAAAACTTCAACAGAAATAGCCCTTCGGGGTCCCGCGGAGCTGAGTGGGCGAAGGGTTATTTCGTAAGAAGTTTTTGAACTAAGCCTCTATTTTTATTTCGCTTGCAGATTTTTTGGTACTTTTTCCAGAAAAAGTACAGGAAATAGTTACATTAAGCCAAAACCCTCGCAAATGCGAAGGTTTAAAATTCAGAATACAACCTGGATCCCGTGTCATAGTACGGAATGACACAACTCACCGAAAGTATTCCCCTATCACTTCGTGTATCTTGTACGGCGCTGGCGTACCGTCCAATTTGACCACGTTATAGCCCCGCTTGATCGATTCTGCGATCACCGGTTCGGTGCGATTATGATATTCCTTTAAGCGTTGCTTGATAACTGTTGTCGTATCATCAACGCGATGTTCTACCTTGCCTCCGCAAAAGGGACAGGTGGACGACTTATGTTTCACGTCCAGGAGCGGCGTGCGACACACCGAACAAATCGTTCTATGCGTATTGCGCTTTACCGTCGTTTCGTCCGGAATCTGCAAGAAGAAGATGTGTACGTTCTTTTTGCCATACTTCTTTGCCAGGAAATCGAGCAATCCGATGTGCTCTTCATCACCGAATGCTTCGTATACGTTGCGTGGCGAACCACTAAACACGACTGACTGTCCAAGCTTTGCAAGCTCCGTCACTTGCTTGATAATCACACCCAAAACCCATGATGGCGTGTTTAGCTTGCCCGATTCGTTCAGCTTGCGCTCCCGCTGGATCGCTTTATCGTTCTTGAATTTAGGGTTATTGAGCAACTTTCTCAAATATGCGCCCGTGTCGAAATGAAATAAATGTAATGTGTCTGCCAACAGCTGCGCTTGCGTACCCTTGCCCGATCCTGGCGGGCCATAGAACACGACTGCGATATTTTCAATGTTTGTTTTAGCCATGTATTTAGTATACCAAGTATTTTGGCAGTATGACAAAAAAAGGAGGCACGTCCACGTGCCTCCAAAGCTTTCTTTGAGGATCTAGGGGGTTCCCAATTTCTTCCTCCTCGCCACTATGCGATTGCTTCTTTCCCAGTCTTCGGCCGACGGGATCTCTTCGCCGTACCCCATCCGATTGGCTGTAAGCGGAAAGTCCCGCATCATCGCAGCTACAAAGCTCTCCGGAGAAAGCTCCTCGAGCGCGAACTGCCGCTCAACCCGCTTACGGGCAGCTTCCAGGCCTTCGTCCGGCCACAGCCGCCCGTGCATGGACGAGATCAATACGCACGGCACCGCACCCTCTGCCAGCTTGAGGCGGTAGATCGAGGCCGGCCGCCCCTTCGTATCCTTTATCACGGGACTGTTCCCGGTTACCTCCACCACACCCCGGATCGACTTGCCGGAGAACGAATACAGCTCCCCATCCTTGCAGATCCACAGCGTGGAATTTCTTCCTGCGGTCTGCGCTGCACTGTTATATACAAACGCTTCTCTCATTGCTCCTCCCTTGAAACTCTGGTTTGAAAATCAACTGCTGGATAAATTATGTACCTAATCCATATTTTTGTCAATATGTTCTATTGACAATTTTGAATAATAAGTGCATGGTTTTATCGTACTTTAGCACTCCGCTCCGGCGGCCATATGGGTGGCGACCAACGCTAGCACGCCCGAATGCTAAATTTGGGACGAAAGAGGAGGGATAGCAAATGGGAATCATGGCAAAGAATGGGTATGTATTGGTGCGCCTTGATGAGGCAAATGATGTATGGGAATCCATTCGACAAGCAACTAGAGAAACGACACGAATATCTCGGGAAAAAGTGTTTCGGATCGCCTCGCGTTTCGAAAACCTTATATTTGAACTCACCCCCGAGGAAGAAGCCGACCTCCTTGCATGGGGGTCTCAGACCATCAAACAAAGAGTCGAGGATAGATTCGTTACGAGCGGCTTCACGTGGGCCGAGATGGAACGCTGGGTCGCAAACTGCTATCTCATGCGCATCAACCCCCTCCCCACTCTTCGTCGGCTATGTGAACCCTTTGCACTTCCCGTCTACTACCGCAAGGATACGGAACTGTTTTTCGACCCGCTTTGCGGGCTCCTCTGCGTCGAAACCAAAGATTACACAAACCAGAATTCGGTACGATTAACCGTCTTTGGAACCTTCGAGGATCTAAGGAAGGAGCTCGCCGAAATCGCGCGCGTCGATGAAGTCTTTATGAGTATTCGGGAGCATAACGACAACTAGTAGAGCCTCCCTGGCCCCGCATTGCGGGGCCTTTTTTAACTGCAGATTCCTCGACTTCATAGAGTACCGCGGAGTTTACCCTGAGCTTGTCGAATGGGCTCGGAATGACCCCGTAAAGTCCGCCCCGGGCGGACCACGAGGCAAGCACTGCAAAAAAGCCTCGCGTGAGCGAGGCTTTTTCTAATTCCATTTTTCGTTTTTCTTTTCCGATCTTCACTCATATTCTCGAATGATCAATTGGGAGTTGATCTGTCGGATCGTTTCAAGTGCAACGGATACCACAATCAAGATCGCGGTTCCTCCGATGGTCAACACGGCAATGCCGGTGAACATGCGGACGATATTCGGCAGAATCGCGATCAATCCAAGGAAGATTGCCCCCCACAAGGTGATGCGACTGATGACCTTGGTTAGGAAGGTCGTTGTCGACTCTCCTGGGCGGATGCCTGCGATGAATCCTCCCGCACGCTGGAGATTCTTTGAAATCTCACTCGGATCGAATGTCACTGCCGTATAGAAATACGTGAAGATAACGACGAGCAGGAAGTATGCCGCGCTATACAAATACTGATTGTTCATAAACTGACTCACAAAATCGGTCAGCTTCAATGAAAGGCTCTTTGAAAAGATCGCACTGATCTGCGCAACAAATTGCGGGAACAGGAGCAATGATATCGCAAAGATGATCGGTATAACGCCTGCTTGGTTTACCTTGATTGGTAAATAGCTTGAAACGCCACCATACATCTTGGTACCACGCACCTGCTTCGCGTACGAAACCGGAATCTTGCGCTCGCCTTCGTTGATATATACAACGCCCGCGATAACCGCAATCGCCACGATTACAAATCCAATATAGGTCGGGAGATCACTCGGATTGTATGTCTGCAAAATGTTTATGATCGTCTGCGGAAGACCGCTCACAATACCCGCAAAGATGATCAACGAAATACCATTACCAATCTTCTGCTCTGAAATCAATTCACCAATCCACATAACCAGCATCGATCCGGCCATAATCACGAGTACATTCTTGATCAAATCCATCAGACCAAGACTTCCGACAACTCCCTGCGACGCAAGCAAGTTAAGAAATCCGTATGCCTGCAACCCTGCCAACGGCACGGTGAGATAGCGAGAGTAACGATTGAACTTTGCCCGTCCTGCAGCTCCTTCCTCGTAATACATCTCCTTCATCTTCGGGAAGATCATGGTCATCAACTGCATGATGATTGTCGCCGTAATGTACGGCCCGACACCCAACATAATAATGGATAAATTGCTTAGCGTTCCTCCGGCCATAATACCGACAAAACTAAACAACTGATTCGAACCGAAGAATTCTTCGAGCCTCATCTTATCAACTCCCGGAATTGGGATTGCCGAAAGGATCCGGAAACACACCAACAGGAATCCAACGGTCAAGACCTTCATCCGCAAATCCCTCAACTTGAAAATTTTCAGATATTTTTCCATGAATTAGTACTGCCCTTCTATAGGAAAGGGCTCTATTAGTGGAATTAGTATAGGGCAAAAATCGAGTCTATGCAAGAGATTTTTACGAAAAACCTACTATTCTCCAGACCAAGAGAGGCTCCCTTTTAAAATGCCTTGACATTATTATATATATGTGCTAATATATTTATGTTCACCATAGCTCTTTAACCGAGTGATAGAAATATCGCTCACAACCACACCCCAGGAGGTGTAGCATGGCAGCTCCCAAAGGGAGAAAGTTCTCGGTAATAGCGTTGCAGTTCAGATTCCCCACCCTCGACAGCGTCCCTCCTTTCACGAGGCAGATAGCGCGTCGCCCGACCAAGACATCCAATCCGGCGACGCTTACCGGAGAACAGATCGTCGGCGCAACGGAAGGCACGTCCATCCTTGCACTCCTCGACGATCTCAAGGCGAAGGGGTACGACCTGGTTAATGCATGCTGCGAGGAGCGGCGCAACGTCAAAGGCCCCGGCTCGCATTACATCGCCCGGTACACCTTTGCAACCGCCGAGAGCGGGTTGTCGATCACCGAACGCTTCGAGTATCGCAAGGCAACGTTCCTCCGGGAGCTCGCCTTCATCGGCGAGTCGGCCCTGTGGAAGAACCGGACGTTCTCCAACCCCTTCATTAGGGACGGGAAACCGGTCACCGGTTTCCGTGCGGCGAGTCTGGTCTTCGACACCCGCCAACCCTTCTACCAGGGTGACGGCCAGCCGGTCACGGTCTGGCTCAAGGACGAGGCAGGCGAGCGCATCGGCGATGCGCCCATTCCCCTGGCCCCCTCCCACCACCTCCGCTACCTGAAGACCAAGGGCTTCAGGGTCGTGAGCGCCTAGTCAAATAAGGCGTAATCTCAACCAGCCGGCACTTCGTGTGCCGGCTTTTTCGTATCTTCGTGATAACAAAAAAGGAGCATATGCTCCTTTTTTGTTATTTTTGCTTTTTTGCCACTACCGGTTTTTTCACCACCGGCGGCTTTACGGTCGGCGCTTCCACCGATCCGCCTTTTACCTCGATCTTTTCTTTTGCTGACTTAGATACTTCCAATCCCTTGACGGTAAACTTCTTGGTTACGTCTCCGTTGCCAAGAATCTTAATGTCCGTGTCGGACTTGCGTATCACACCTGCCGCGACCAATGTTTCCAAGGTCACTAGCGTGTCAGTCATTTTTGCGTCGATGACGTTGAGGTTAATACCCATCGCCTTCCCGAAGAGCGGCTTGTTCTTGAAACCGCGCAATTTCGGAATACGGATAAGCATTTCATGCAAGGCCGGGTTCATCTTATGGCCTGCGCGCGATTTCTGACCCTTGTGTCCGGTGCCGGAATTATCTCCTCGCTTACCGCCACGGCCTACTCGCTTTTTGGTTTTTCCCGGATGAAGGGGTTTGATTTCGTGCAACATATCTTTATATCAAAAGTCTTTATGCTTCTTCCTGAACTTCCGGCTTTTCTGCAACAGCTTCGGCCTTTTTGACTCCTCCCTTTACGACTACCTTGAGCTTCTTCAAAGCCTCAATTGCGGCCATTCCGTTCGTGAGCTTGTTTTTTGTCGTCCCCAAGGTTTTTGAGGTGGCATCTTTTACTCCTGCCATCAACAAAACGTCTCGAACAGAACCTCCCGCCTTTAAACCATGACCAAGCTTCGCCGGTTTGATGACGACCTGTGCGGCGCTGTACTTTGCCAACACTTCGTGCGGAATGCTTCGGCCCTTGAGCGGAATCGTTATAAGATTCTTCTTTGCCTTGAGCTTGCCCTTGTCCACTGCCTGCGCGACATCGAGACCCTTTCCGACTCCGATTCCTACCTGTCCCTTCTCGTTTCCGATAACGACAGTCGCGCGGAAGCTCATACGCTTACCTCCCGCGACAACGCGCGTAACGCGGCGCAGATCGAGGATCTTGTCCTTATATTCCGACTTTACGACCGGGCGTCCGTCATTGCGATCTCGGCGCGGCGCGCCATGACCGCCAAAGCTCTTGCGTTCTGTCGGCTGGGTTGTTGTTTTCTGTTGCGTAGTATTCATACTTCTTAGATTTGGAGGCCGCCCTTACGAGCACCTTCTGCTACTGCCTTTACTCGACCATGGTAGTTATATCCTCCGCGGTCGAATACCGCAGCGTTGATCTTGATCTCCTTTGCCTTCTTGGCGATCATCTCTCCCAATGCCTCAGCCTTAGTGATCTTTCCTTCTTTATTCTTTCCGCCCGAGGCGGATCCGCCTTTGGCGGACATATCCCGGGTCGATGCACTTGCCAATGTCTTGCCAGTCATATCATCGATCAGCTGGACTGATGTGAACTGATTAGTTCGCAATACGGAAAGTCGGGGTCGCTCCATTGTCCCAAACAGCTTTGCGCGGGTTCGAATTCGTCGGCGTTCCTTTATTTGATTGAGTTGTTGTGTTTTGTTCATATGCGTTTTTTCAACAATTCATTATTTGCCAACCTTCTTACCCTGCTTCCTGCGAACAACCTCTCCGCGATATCGGATACCCTTACCTTTGTACGGCTCCGGCTTCCTTATCTTACGGATCTCAGCGGCAGTCTGTCCGACCATTGCCTTATCTATTCCGGTTATCGTTACGGCGTTCTTTTCAACGGAAATTTTAATACCCGGTCGCGGCGCATATTTTACCGGATGGGAAAAACCGATATTAAGCACGAGGTTCTCGCCGTCCATCGCTGCGCGATATCCGACTCCCTCGATCTCTAATACCTTAGTAAATCCTCCTGATACGCCCTCGATCGCGTTTGCAGTCAATGCACGCATAGTTCCCCAGTTCGACTTTGCCTGCTTGGTGGTGCTGTCGATCGTGAAGGTGATTCCATTCTTCATGGTCCCCTCCGTATCAATGGCGACATCTCCAATTTCAGTCTTTACGAACGGAAGCACGGCCATTTTCACGGTATGCTCTCCTTTCTTCAATTCCAATTCAGCGCCATCAAACGTAACGGTGACTCCTTCAGGAATGATTATCGGTTTTTTTCCAACTTTTGACATAGTGTTTTAACTTATGACCAGCGTATTGCCAGTCGCCAGCTATCGTTTATTAATAATTACCAGATCTCAAAGAAGATCTCTCCTCCTACCTTTTCCTTGCGGGCATTTTCTCCGGTCATGATTCCCTTCGGTGTCGATACAACCGCGAGTCCTCGTCCGTTTTTTACAGGTCGAATCTCGTCACATCCCTTGTAGATATGAATACTTGGTCGGCTTACGAAACGAACTCCTTCGATCGCTCCCACACCGTCCTCATATTTGAGGTCGATGCTCAATACACGCTTCGGGGCTCGGCCCTTCTTGTCGTATGCGGTGATGTACTTGCGGCTTGCAAGGATCTCCAGGATGCGCTCGTCGTTCTTGGTGTATGGCACCTTGATCGATTCCTTCTTTACCGCCTGGGCGTTTTTAATTTGTGTCAATAGATCGATATACATATATTTAACAATTAACCTACGACCTACAACCTACAACGGAATGCACTCTCTGATATATTCTGACTGTATGCCGTTGTCGGTTGTCGGTTATTGGTTGTTGGTTATTTCACCAGGACGCTTTCTTTACTCCCGGGATTTCGCCCTTTGATGCCATTTCCCTGAAGCAGATCCTGCAAAGACCGAAATCGCGCATATATGCCCGGCCTCGTCCGCACTTAAAACACCTGTTCGTTGCACGGGACGGATACTTCGGTTCTTTTTGTGATCTTACGACAACTGATTTTTTAGCCATGATAGTTTAGTAAATAATACGCCTTAGTCCTTTTTCAACGGTACGCCAAGCAACCGGAACATTTCGACCGCCTCTTCTCGGGTATTTACCTGAGAAACAACCGTTACCTGTATGCCAAAATCCGCTTTTGCATTCTCCGGGGTGATTTCCGGGAACACGGTATGTTCTTTAAATCCGAGGGAAAGGTTCCCAGCGGAATCAACTCCCTTCGTTTCCAGACCTTTGAAGTCTCGGACGCGAGGGAAGACAATTTTATTCATCTTATCCAAAAAATCGTACATACGAGCGCCACGCAACGTGACGGACACTCCGACAACAGTTCCCTGTCGCATTTTGAATCCTGCAATGGATTTCTTCGACGGATTTGTTCGGGGTTTCTGCCCAGTAATTGCCATCAATTCGTTGACTACAGCTGGCAGCAACTTATCGGTGAAATTTGCCTGCTGACTCATGCGGCCCGTTCCGACGTTCACGACGATCTTAGTGATCTTCGGCACCGCCATCTCGTTCTTATAGCCGAACTTTGCCTTCAATGCAGGAACGACTTCCTTTATGTATTTTTCCTTTAAGTTTAAATCTTTCATATTCGCTCGTACGTTGATTACCACTGCGCTTAGCTGATTCGTGCGCCGCACTTCTTGCAGGCGCGAACCTTCTTGTCATTCTCGACCATTGCGCCAATACGCGTCGTTTTTCCGCATGCCGGGCAAACCAGCATGGTGTTGGATACGTTCATAGAACGCGGGATCGATACGATCTGTCCCTTTTCTCCCTGCTTCTTCGGCTTTACGTTCTTCTTGTACAAATTAACCCCTTCCACAAGAATTCGCTCGTCCTTCGGCATGGTTCGCAACACTTTTCCGGTCTTCCCCTTCTCTTTGCCCTGTATTATTTTAACTGTATCACCTTTTTTAATACGCATAGTAGTGTTGATTTATACGATATCCTCTGCCATCGTAACGATTTTCTCGAATCCCTTTTCCTTCAATTCGCGCGGGATTGGCCCGAATATGCGCGTTGCATTCGGTTCCATCTTTGCGTTCAAAATAACTGCCGCGTTTTCATCGAATCGGATGTATGATCCGTCCGGTCGCTTCGTCGCCTTGCGCTGTCGCACAACAACTGCCTTTACAACATCCTTCTTTTTTACCGACTTGCGAGGCTCTGCAGTCTGCACCGAAGCGACAAATACGTCACCAATACGTGCATACCTACGTCGAGTTCCTCCCAAGATACGGAAACAGCGGATGGTCTTTGCTCCGGAGTTATCAGCAACTTTTAAAATTGATCGTTCTTGTATCATAGTATCCGTTCAAATAAAACTTAGATCTTTCCGACGATGCGGAACCGCTTATCGCGACTCAGCGGTCGTGTCTCTTCCATAACCACGACATCGCCTTTCTTATATTCATTCTGCTCATCGTGCGCCTTGAAGCGCGCCGTTACCTTGTACATCTTCTGATATACCGGGTGCTTTGCGAGACGGCTCACCGCTACTACTCGCGTCTTGTCCATTTTGTCGGAAACAACCGTTCCCTGTAATTTTCGTGCTGCCATAATATAGTAGTGGTTTTATGCCTCTTTTTTCCCAGTGATCAGTGTAGATAACTGCGCAACGACCTTTTTGAGCTTTTTAATCTCAGAAACGTTCTTTACTTTACCAGCTGCAAGGTCAAACTTCAAGTCCCGCAACTTAACCTGGGTCTCGTGCAGTTCCTTCTGCATTTCGGCGTGCGATTTGCTTTTCAATTGTTGGAAATCCTGCTTTTTCATTTTATTACAACTCTTGTTTTAACTGGTAATTTATGGCCTGCTCGGCGGAATGCCTCGCGTGCGACCTCTTCCTTAACTCCGTCAATCTCGAATAACATTCTTCCTGGCTTCACCGGGAACACATAGTGATCCACATTACCCTTACCTCCTCCGAGGGTAACCTCAGGCGGCATCTTGGTAACTGGCTTGTCCGGGAATACTCGAATCCAGATCTTACCTCCACGCTTCGTGAAGTGAGTGATGGATTTTCGGGCAGCTTCGATCTGGCGTGAGTTCAACCAAACGCTCTCGAGTGCCTGAATTCCGAACGATCCAAACGCAAGGTCCAATCCTCGGGTTTCAACCGTACGGGTCCGGCTCCTGCCTTTGTGCCACTTCCTGTGTTTTACTTTTTTCGGGATAAGCATAGGTTTACGTTACTTAGTTTCTTGTTTCTTTCCTCTCAATTCTTGGGCGACGTTCATCGTGGCGCGGTTGCCGTTTTACTGGTTCCTGCTCCTTGTCCTTGAACACTTCTCCCTTGTTGATCCATACCTTCACACCAATGGTTCCATAGGTCGTATAGGCAGTCGCTTCAGCGTAATCGATGTCTGCTCGGATAGTTTGCAACGGGATAGTTCCCTTTGCGAGCTGCTCGGTTCGCGCGATCTCGGCTCCGTTCAAACGGCCCGAAACGCGGATCTTTGCACCTTTTACTTCGCGAGTCTGCATCAAGTTCTCAAGCGTCTTCTTTAGGATACGGCGGAACGGCATGCGTCGCTCCAAATCGCGGGCGATATTATAGCCCGTTACCGCTGCGGATACGTCGAATCGTTTCAACTCCTCGATATTCATGCTGATTCCAGTAAGTTTTTTGCTTCCGTTTTTTACGCGAATAGCAGCCACCTTCTTATCGAGCAATTTCGAGAGGTCTTCAATCCCCTTTCCTCCGCGGCCAATGATCAATCCCGGCTTTGCGGCCTTGATATGGATGCGGATCGAATCGCCGAAACGCTCAATCGCAACATAATCAATACCTGCGGCTCCGATCTTGTCGGCAATGATCTTGCGAATCATTACGTCTTCCTCCAAGTATTCCTTGAAGCTGACACCCTTCGGGAACCAGCGAGCCGTCCAATCCTTGATCACGCCTACCCTAAATGCAGTTGGTTTTATTTTATGACCCATAGTGGTTACTAATACAGTGTGTTAGATAGATTTCCTCTGGAACATCTTTCGCTTGGTTCCTTCCTTTGCGACCTTGGTCGTTTTCTCTGCCTTTTCAGTCTTTGTCTTTGTCTTTGCTTCCTTGTCTTCCGCCTTCTCCGCCTTCTCAGTCTTCGCGGCTACCTTCTTAATGGTCTCTGCCTTTGATTTGGTGATCTTTTCAACCTTCTTTGCCATCGTGAAGCGAGGCGCCTTCACCTTGTCGGACTCTTCGAGCACGATCGTGATGTGACTACTCTTCTTCTGGATCGGCGTTGCCCGTCCTTGGGCTCGCGGCAACCAGCGCTTCAGCATCGGTCCGCCATCCACCCGGATCTCCTTGACAATGAGCTTTGATGCATCCATTTTTGCATTATTGACCGCGTTTGCGATCGCCGACTGCAACAACTTCAACACCGGCTCGCTTGCGCGCTTTGGATTGGTTGCCAACTGTGCCTGCGCATCGTTGACCGACAACCCCTTGATGACCGTTGCCATCAAACGCACTTTTCTCGGAGCCATGCGGAGATGATTCAATTTTGCTGTTTGCTGTTTCATAAATGACTTGTGACCTACAACCCATAACTTATAACGGGGTGCGCTTTCTGATGCGCTCATTCTGAATTTTGTTATCGGTTATTTGTTATCGGTTATTGGTTATTGGTTATTTCTTCTGCGCTGCCTTGCGATCCGCTTCCTTAGCCAACTTACCTCCGTGTCGGATGAACTTCTTGGTTGGTGAAAACTCTCCCAAGCGATGTCCGACCATTTCTTCCGTGACTCGGACCTGGATAAAATCCTTTCCGTTATGCACGCCGAACGTTCGTCCGATCATATCAGGCGCGATCTCGGAACTACGCGCCCACGTCTTGATGACCGTTTTGTCGTCGTGCGTCAAAGCAGCCACCTTTTTCATGAGTTTTACGTCTACGTATGGACCTTTTTTGGATGATCGTGCCATGTTAGTTGATTGGTTGAATTTCGTTAGTTGATTTTCAGATTATTTATTCCGCTTTGATACGCGGCGCTTGATGATCAAGTCTGTCGAACGCTTCTTTGTGTTGCGCGTCTTGCGACCTCCTGTCACCTTACCCCATAGGGTCTTCGGACGCTTAGTTCCGCGTGGCTGTACACCTTCACCTCCACCGTATGGATGGTCTACCGGGTTCATGGCAGTACCACGAACGGTCGGTCGGATACCCATCTGTCGGGAACGTCCTGCCTTTCCTATATTTACCAGGTTATGCTCGTTGTTTGATACCTGACCCATCGTTGCGTAGCACTCGGTCAAAACCTTGCGGACTTCACCTGATGGCAACTTAAGACTCGTGTACTTTCCTTCATGTGCCAATACCTGAGCGTAGGATCCGGCAGATTTCACCATCTGTCCGCCCTTTCCCGGCTGAAACTCTATATTGTAGACCATGTAACTAGTCGGAATGTTCTTAAGTTTCGAACGATTTCCTTCCTTTACCGGGGCACTTTCCGCAGTGATGATCACATCATCCACCTTCATGCCTTTTCCAGCCAAAATATACCGTCTTTCGCCGTCATTGTAAAGCGCTCGGGCGATAAACGCTGAGCGATACGGATCGTATTCGATTGCTTCGATGCGTGCCGGAATATCAATCTTGTTCTGCTTGAAATCCACCATGCGATAGAGCTGCTTGACGCCTCCGCCCTGATGACGAGTCGTGATGCGGCCTTGGTTGTTGCGACCTGCGCGATGTGCGATTCGGATGAGCGCGCTTTTCATCGGCTCGATCTTGGTCAAAACGCTATAGTCGACAACAGTCATGTGACGTCGCGATGGAGTTGTTGGTGAATATTTTTTCATACAAATTAACTTACAACCTACGACCTACAACCTACAACGGCTGATCGGTTCATTGGTTTGTATTGTTGTTTCTAGTTGTTGGTTATCGGTTGTCGGTTTTTTAGGAAGGCATGATGTCGAGCTTCTGCCCTGGCTTCAAAGTGACAATCGCCTTCTTGGTGGTCGTCTTCTTGCCGGCAACGCCGCGGAACTTCTGTCGCTCTCCCCGGATAGTGACCGTGTTCACGGAAATCGGGTCGACGTTGTAGATGCTCTTGATCGCCTTTGCAATCTCGGACTTGTTCGTGTGCTTATCCACCACAAATACGTATTGTCCTGCAATGCTCATGTGATACGCTTTTTCGGTGATCAACGGGCGCTTTATTATAAACTCATTCGCCGGGCTTCGCAAAGCTCCTTTTGATGAGCCCTTCGGCGTGCTCAAGGCGCCACTCTTCGCTCCCTCTTCAGTTTTTGATTTCTTTGCAATGGCCATAGTTTATATTTTGTAATGCTGTTCGATTTCCGCGATCGCACTCTGTTCGATGATGACGTTTTTGTACTTCATCAAGTCATAGACGTTGATCGATGCCGGGTTCAATGTGTCAACATTCTTGATGTTCCCCAATGCCTGCGCCAATTGTCGATTCTCAGTCGAGAAGATGACAACGGTCTTAGATCGAAGGTCGACGAAATTTCGCAATGCGTCAGCCCACTCCTTTGTCTTGGTTCCTACCTTTGAGAATGAATCCACGATGGTAACGCTGTTATCGGTAAATTTCTTCGAGAAGACAGAGAAGATAGCGAGTCGCTTCATCTTCTTATTGATCTTCTTTGAGAAATCACGGTCCTTACTCGGACCATGCGTTACGCCTCCACCGATCCACAGCGGAGATCGAATCGAGCCATGTCGTGCTCGGCCAGTTCCCTTCTGCTTCCACGGCTTCTTGCCTCCTCCGCGTACTTCAGAGCGTCCTTTGGCATGAGCCCAAGGATCGCGCTTGTTCGCAAGATGCGTCACGAGCGCCTGATGCACGAGGTCCGGATTCCACTTGGTGGTGACCATCACTTCCGGCATCTCCATCGTTCCCGCCTTTTCGTTTTTATAGTTTAAGATATCAACTTTCATAAATGTGTGTATCGATATGTATACAGAGCTTACTTGCTTCGATGCCTCGGCTTTAGCCGCGCACCTCAATCAGCGTTCCCCGCATTCCCGGAACCGGTCCGTGGACCATCAAAAGATTATTTTCCTTGTCGATCGCAGCAACCTTAAGGTTCTTGATCGAGAATCGTTCCTGGCCCATGTGTCCAGCCATCTTTCGTCCCGGCACAACGCGTTGCGTTGCAGTCGATCCAATCGATCCCGGTGCACGATGTCGATTCTTCTGGCCGTGCGTCTTTGGTCCGCCTCCGAATCCATGTCGCTTTACAACGCCCTGGAATCCACGTCCCTTCGACAAACCGCTAATCTTTATTACATCGCCTTCTGCGAACTGTGCAACATCGATGACATCACCTACTTTAAGATCGCTCCCTTCAACCCGGAATTCCTTCAAGGTCTTGAAGTTTCCCAGATCCTTCAAATGGCCAGCGAGCGGCTTGTTTGCCTTTTTGTCGGATTTATCAAATCCAACCTGCACCGCTTCGTATCCATCCTTTTCGGTTCCGCGAATCTGCGTTACCGTTACCGGACCAGCTTGCAGTACCGTTACCGGGATCTGCCTGTCGCCGCTCCAAATCTGAGTCATTTTTACTTTTTTACCGAGTATGAATTTCATAGTGTTTTTATCGCAAAGAAAAAACGGGCGGATTTAGTAATCCACCCGTCCCTTTGGTGTTTCAACTAAATCTTCGTAAAGATTATTTCGCTCACTTTTCTTTTGTTGCAATCGATACCAACATGTGTCAACACTTTCGCTGCGCTCCGCTGTCATTCTCGCGGAGGCGGGAATCCACTTCAAATTTTTAAATAAATGTTTTTCCTACTTTTTTAGTAAAAGTAGGCCAAAAAGCGCGAGCAAAGTAAAAAAAGCGGAATGACCTTAAAAATTCCTTACGAATCCGAGGGTGCGCCCGTTTTTCAACGGGTCCCCGCACCTCGGATTCTGTTGGCATTTTCCGCGTTCATTCTTATCGCTTTTTTACAGCTCGCAATCGAGATGCTAAAACAAAAAGCCCCGCGTGTGCGGGGCTTTGCTTTAGAACGTCGCGGATGCGACAATCTCGCGGCATTTTGCGATAATCGCCGCCTTATCGGCGTCCGTCCGGTCCTCGAGTACGTATTGCTCCAATAAGGTGCCCTTCCTTTAGGATGCCGGCGTAGCCGGTGCCTTCCCCATTGAATACCAATGGGGATTCAACTGGCGGATCCTGAACCATAGGAAACTGTTTCAGGGTCATAGTCGCTTCACATGCCACCACCAGTACCTCGACATCGCTCTTCCGCTTAACTTCATCGATTTTATCGGCTATTTTGCGCAACTCCGCGGCAGTATACCTGCGTCCGACCAACGGGCCATACTGACATAGGCCATATTGAGATTGAAATGATACTTCTCCGCTATAATCGCCGATAGTCCCCAAAAACTCAGTAGATCCTCTTCTTACATCGGTTACCGCATTCCGATCATCGAATCCTATTTCTGAATCCATACCGCCTCCTTGATCTTCTTATAAATTTACACTCAATCTGCTGTTCGTATAATGCGTTTTAACCGGTTAGCTGTCAATTATCATAATGTGCTGCTATTTCCTTGCGAGCTCGGCGCATTTGACTGCGATCTCCATCATTTCTTCTGGAGAAACCGAGCGTCTATTGGAATTTTGCCACGACTTCCATCTCCCGGGCCATCTCCCGTCTATATTTATCGTTCCGAGAGCCCCTTTTCTGTTGTGGACAATTAGTGCGGCCCCGACTGGACCATCTACTTGAATAAACACTAACGCCGTTTTTTTGCTCTCCCCCTCCTGTAATTCATCCACTTTGTCGGCGATCTCCCTCAACTCCGCAGAAGAATAGCAGTGCCCATTCTGAGCTCCGTGCAAACACAGAAACGCTCTTTTCCCACCCAACGTACTGACCGCCCCTAAGCGCCAGCTGCCCCTCATTACGTTTTGGCAAACGCCATGCTCCGTAAAGCTAAGCTTTTTGGACATATCTCAACCTCCCTGGATTGTGATCAAACTGCTGCTCAATTTATACAATTCAAATATAAATATGTCAATTTTGCTTGAGGTAAAACAAAGGCCCCGATTGAGGCCCTTACTCGTCTTTCTCGAAGAATTCTTTCCAGGGGTCGGGTTCTTCTATCTGCCCCTCCAGGGCTATACACTTTTCTTCGTAGAGCCGCTCGAGTTCTTCGCTCTTTTGCGCCAGCATGTATAATTCGCTTGAAGAAAACGTCCGAGCTCTTGTTCCCTCGAAATATCGTTGAAATACCCTGAATTGCCCCTCCTCATTGAATATGCCACATAGGATACCTCCCTTTGACTCGCATACGTCCACAAGCACTTTTCCATCCTTTTGCTCTATGAACTTTATCATTATAGAAGACCTCCTTAAGAATCCTTCTCATGGACTACTTCAGTAATACCCACCTTCCATTCTGTTGTCAATCCGTCAAAAAAGGCCCTGCATGTGCGGGGCCTGTACTGGCTTACATTTCGCCACGGTCGGCAAAGATCGCGCAATCACCAACCGCTTGCGGTTGCGGTTCCTTTGCGTGACTGTTGCTCGGCTGTTCCGCTTCGCCGAAGTCGGCCAGCTTGAGGAGCTGCAGAAGCATCTCGTCCTCCAGGTTATTTACACCCCTTACTCTCTGCTCGGTTACGGGGCGGTATCCAACCTTTACTTCCTCGCCCTTATAGTGAGCACTGTTGTATGTATAGATACCTGGAGAATATGTTTCCCATTGCCCTTTGCCGCCGGCGATCGCCAAATGATCGTGTCCATTCCTAACGATTTCAGCATGACCGAACGGCGTATCTTCGGAAAACGTCTGTCGCGCCAAAGCCTCCAGTCTTCCGAATGCAGGACCAAATCTTACCTCCCGTTCGGCACATTTTTTTACGAATTCCTCTGCTTTTGCGCTGATCTCCTTCCACTGTTCGAGCGTGAACGTATTAGAATAGGACATGATTCTCGAGGAATCATCTTCGATCTTCGTTCCGGAAATGGTAATCCTGCCACTCGCTCGTATGTGACCGATATGCTCCTCGCCAAGAAGCATATCAACCGCGAGCTCCGTGAAATAGCTCACGCCCTTGCGGATACTCATAAATTGCCGCATCCCTTCTTCAAATCTCAGTGTCGGGCTCTTCTTTTCCTCGGTCATTACGGGTCTCCTTATTGCCTGCCTTTTAGTTGTTTAGATCTGCCCAAACGGTAGCTGTTCCCCCTATATATGTCAAATATGTACGTCATCTGATGACGTACATAGCACGTTACCTGCAAAATGGCGTCCTCCCCGCACTCCCTCCAGTCATACGGGTTTCCTGGTAGGGTAGTAAAAAGTTCGGCAGATGCCTGCCGAACTTTGTAGTTCGGCAACATTGCCGAACCCATCGCCTTCCCTAGGTAGATCATAAATTCCTCACGAGCGCATCCACCTTCCGCAGTAGATCCTCCCGCTCGCCTTCGTTTATGATCAGGAAGTCCGCCATTGCGATCGGCCCCGCCTGATGCAGGTTTTCGATCTGCGATCGGTCACGACTCCAGGCCTCGGCCGCCGTCAACGGGCGCTTAGGGCGTATCGCAAGACGCGCATAACGGATCGCCGGCGATGCATGTACCGCGACAACTAGAAACGCGCTCCCGAATACGTCCCTAAAGCGCATAAATTCTTCCCAGGAATAGAGGCTCTCAACCAGAACATGCGGTGTGTCGATTATAGGTTCGATCTTCTGAATCACCCGCTCGGCATAAACCAACGGACCAAACTCGCTACGCAGACCTTCGCGGACAGCCCGTTCATTCTCCTCACTGATTGCCAGTCCGCGACGCGCCATCTCATCGAACGTGACTTCCCCAAAATATACTTTTGGCCATCCATACCTTTCGATAATATACTCGACGACCTCAGTCTTCCCCGCGCCTGACAATCCGATTATGGCGATGATCTTTCTCTGACCTTCCATACAAGTACCTCCTTCTGTGTTTAATGGTCTGGCGTCAGTATGACTCCTTTTTTTGCAGATTTCCACTCTTTGACAATACTTATTGTATATGGTTATATTTCGACAGAATCATTATCAATCAGTAATCCATATCACACCAGAAAACGGAGGTTCACATGCAACAGTATCTTGATCTCATCCAGGATGTTCTCAACAATGGAAAGCGTAAAGGCGACCCCCACGGCATCGGCAATCTCGCTGTATGCGGGCGGACCATGCGCTTCGACCTCACTGAGGGGTTTCCTCTCATCACCACCAAAAGCATGAAGAGTCTGTGGAAGTCTGTCATCGGCGAACTGCTTTGGTTCCTTTCGGGGAGTACGAGCATCGCCGATCTCAAGGCGTACGGTGTCAACTTCTGGGACCAGTGGGCGGACCAAAAGACCTGCGATATCATGGGTCTTCCGCTCGGCGAACTCGGACCGATCTACGGCAAACAGTGGCGCGCCTTCGAAGGAGGTGGCCCCAAGCCCGTGGACCAGATCCAACAGCTCGTCAACGATCTCAAGACCAGTCCCGATTCACGAAGACTGATCGTCTCGTCCTGGAACCCGGTCGACGCAGATCGCGTGTTCGTAGCTCCCTGCCACTGCTTTTACAAGCTGTATCACGCAGAGGGAGAGCTCTCCCTGCATCTGTTCCAGCGGAGTGGGGACATGCCCATCGGTATCCCTTTCAACATCGCGGAGTACTCACTCCTTCTGATGATGTTGGCGCAGATCACCGGGCTCAAGGCAAAAGAGTTCATCCATACCATTTCTGACACCCACATCTATCTGAACCAGATCGAGTTCATGCGCGAGCAACTTACCCGCGATCCGCGGCCGTTGCCTAGCGTGACCCTCAATTCCAACATCACCGACATCTTCGGCTTCACCCCCGACGACTTCATTCTTACGGGGTACGATCCGCATCCTTACATCAAGATCCCCGTCGCGTGGTAACCCGCGATACACAAGGAGCTCTCTATGATCATTTCGGTCATCTTCGCCATGAACGGCGATCGCATCATTGGCAACAAAGGCGGTCTGCCCTGGCATCTGCCGAGCGATCTGCACCGATTCAGAGCACTCACCGCCGGCAAGCCGGTCATCATGGGGCGTCGGACCTTCGAGTCCATACTCGCCCGCAACCGAAAGCCGCTTCCCGACCGCTGTAACGTGGTCGTCACCCGCAATATCGCACCGTGGAAGCATCGCCAGAGCACGCACCCCGAAATGTTTCGCAACTGCGTCTTTGTCGAATCGCTTCAGCAGGGCATCCATCTGATGAACCCCTCTCCCGAGGTATTCATCATTGGAGGGTCTCAGATCTACGCACAGGCACTCTCGTTCGCTGACCGGATGTACTTCACACAAGTGCAGGGTAAATTTGAGGGAGATACAACATTCCCCCAGTTCAACCCGCACCAGTGGAGGACCGTCCATGACGAGCTCATACGCACAGACAACCATCCGTATGCGTTCTCGATCCTGGAGCGTCTCGACACCGGCGCGTCACTCGGATCAACTTCGGGTACCGACCTGGTCAACCCGACCTTTGCCAAAAGCGAAGGGTATGGCAAGACCATTACTGAAATCATCGAGGCGGGCATCTGCCCGTTCTGCCCCGAACACTTCCTTTGGCATCCCTGGCCGATCCTACATCGCTCCGGCGACTGGATCCTCACTCGTAGCGGATGGCCGTACGAGAACGCAGAGCATCACTTCCTCATCATCGGAAACAAACACCTCATCGCCGACATCGACATGAGCGATGCCGACGACCATCATGTAAAAGGACTCACCCGATGGGCCATCGAACAATTCGGCCTCAAAGGATGGGGGAAGATCGCTCGTTCTGGCGAAACAAGCCACACCGGCGCGACCGTACAGCATTTGCACTACCATCTCATCCAGCCCAAACCGGGCCTGGATGGAAAGGCACTGCCAGTCAACTTCCCGATCGGATGATATGGATCCACAAAAAAGCCCCGCGCATGCGGGGCTTGTTTTTATTCTCAGTAGGGCTATCATGCCACATGGACGATCTCGACCCCCCGACTCCTGAGAATGCTTTCTCCCTCCAGATAAGCGCACCCGGAAGAAAAGTACAGTCGGGAAATTCCAGATTCAGCTACGAGGCCAGCGCAAGGAGTGCACGGGAACACCGTGACATACAAATGCATGCCTTTGAGCGGGATGCCTTCGCGCGCAGCCCTGGCCACGATCCCTGCCTCGGCATGAATCGTGGACGCCAGCTCCGGGCTCGTGCCCGCCCGCACAAAGTCGCGCGGATCCCCTACAGCATACGGCGTATGCTCGCTCGGAAGATGTTTGTTGTGCGCCATCAACAAGACTTGCCTGCTTTCCGGATGGATCACCGCCGCACCTACTTGGCGCCACCAGCATGAGGTCTTTTGCCCCTCATCCTCCGCGGCCCGTATCGCCTCCTTATCGGCGAGGTCCACGGTCCTCCAGTCGAAGTTGACCTTTACTTCCAATTTTACTCGGTTAGGATCCCATCGGAGAAACACCGACTCTTTTACGACCGACTCTTCCGGGAAGTAGTGCTCAACGAAGCTTCTGCTTGCCTCATCGTTCGCGACAATGATCTGCCGTCCGTGTAGTCGCTGCAAGAACGCCAGCGACTGCCTGTTGAGCACCTCCACATGCGGGAATATCCGCAACCCCCGAATCGCCTTTACGACATCCTTCGGATCCATTGCCCTGATCTCGCGCACGCCGGGTTGAAGCTCTCGCATCATCTCGTTCCCAAACACGTAGCATGCCTCGATGCGATGCCGGTACCGCTCAAACAGATCGATATACCCCTGATGGAGCACCGGCACATACAGCACGAGGAAACTTCTTATGAACGCATTCATACCAGCCCCCTTTCCTTAAGCATCGTGATGATCGGCGCCAGACAGTCCCGCAGAATCCTGAAGACCAGATTCGATGTACTCGTTTCTGCCTGCCGAGGAAGCATCTTTACCTCTCCGCAATATTGCTTGATCTCCTCGATCTGCTCCGGCGGGTATGAGTCGTCGGTAATGATGAACGTATCTACCTGAATCTCTTTGATCAGACCGTACTGCCACCTTCCTTCTTCGTCAACGTCGTCGAGTAATAGGATAAGGTCCACACACTCGAGATAGGACAGCATCTCCATTCGCTCATCCTGGACAACCATAGGGCGCATGGAATTTTTCTTGTACAGCTTGATCGCACGGTCACTATCCGTACCGACGATCAACACATCACCCTCTTCCTTCGCCTTCATCAGGTATCGGACATGCCCCACATGCAACATGTCCCACGATCCGATTGTCACGATAATCCTGCAGCCTTGTGCCCGCAGTCCTTCGACGATCGCCAGCAGTGCCCTTGGGTCCTTTACCACCTTCTTCTTGTGATCAAGTAGATGCATACTACCCCCTTGCCTTTTGTATTGGAATTTCCATTCCTATAGAGTTGTCGAATTTCTGCCTTAGGAATACCATAAAAGTTGACCTGAGTCAAAGACTTTTTTCGACAGATGTCGAGCCTATCTTCTTCCCACTTTTTTATAAAAAGTGGGGTAAAAGAAAGAAGCGCAAGGCGCTTCTTTCTTTTTTTTGCTGGCTATTTTTTAGTAGCCTCCTCCCATCCCTTCGGCAAGCTCAGGGCGAGTGAGATCTTTTGTTTTTATTACTTTCAGATTTTTACTCTTCGGTGCGTCGAAATCAATAACCCCCGTTCATCATGCCCTGCATAGCGGCGGAATGGTCGTCTTTCTTTTCTGGAATATCAGCGATCACTACTTCAGTGATCAAAATCATCGAAGCAATAGAAACAGCGTTCTGTATCGCAGATCGGGTCACCTTCGCTGGATCAACAACTCCTGCCTTGATCAGATTTTCATACACGCCAGTCGCAGCGTTGAATCCAAAGTCCTCAGCCCCACTCAATACCTTGTCTACGACGACTGAACCGTCATAGCCCGCATTGCTTGCGATCTGTCGAACCGGTGCCTTCAACGCCTCAAGAATGATCGTTGCACCCACCATCTCGGCGAGTTGACTCTTTGAGAATCCGTCGATCAGCTTCTGTACCGCCGGGATGGCCCGGACAAGTGCAACACCTCCTCCCGGCACGATACCTTCTTCTATTGCCGCCTTGGTCGCGTTGATCGCATCCTCGATGCGATACTTCTTTTCCTTTTGTTCTATTTCAGTTGCGGCTCCTACCTTGATGATGGCAACCCCGCCGGACAGCTTACCTAATCGCTCCTGTAACTTCTCCCTATCATATTCCGATTCGGTCGTTTCGAGCTGCGCCTTAAGCTGCGCTACACGATTTTCGATGTTCTCCTTTTTACCTTTACCTCCAACAATGATCGTATTATCCTTGGTCGCCACTACGCGATGCGCCTGACCGAGCGATATTAACTCAACACCTTCAAACTTGCGACCTAGGTCTTCGGTAATAAAGTCCGCGCCGGTCACAATAGCGATATCCTCCAATAACTCCTTCTTCCGGTCGCCAAATCCCGGAGCCTTGATCGCGAGCACATTCACAATACCGCGCATCTTATTGAGAATTAACGTCGCGAGCGCCTCTCCTTCGATGTCATCCGCGACAATCACCAACTCCTTCTTTCCCGATTGCACAATCTTTTCAAGTACCGGGACGAGCTCGGCGATCGAACCAATCTTCTTGTCTGTTACCAGAACGTACGGCTCTTCAATGACCGCTTCCATGCGCTCTGCATTGGTTACCATATAGGGAGACACGTATCCGCGATCAAACTGCATACCCTCGACCACTTCCTTCGACAGACCTACAGTCTGCGCTTCCTCGACAGTCACCACGCCATCCTGCCCGACAGTCTCGATAACATCGGCGATCAATGCTCCAATCTCATTATCTCGCGCCGAGATGGTTGCAACCTGAGCGATTTCCTCTTTTGTTGATATCTTCTTTGCGGAACTCTTTAAATGCTCTACGACCGCTTCGTGCGCCATCTGCATGCCTTTGTGCATACCCGTAACGTCCACGCCGCTCGTTGCATTCTTCAAACCTTCAGAAATCAAGACTTGCGCAAGCAGTGTCGCCGTGGTCGTTCCATCTCCTGCAACATCATTGGTCTTCGAGGCGACTTCCTTGATCAGTTGCGCTCCGATGTTTTCGATTTTGTCTTCAAGTTCAATTTCTTTTGCGATCGTCACACCATCATGCGTTACGATCGGCGCTCCATAGCCGCGTTCCAGCACCACTGCACGACCCTTCGGCCCTAGCGTCGCCTTTACCGCGTTTGCCAGCTTATCAACACCTTTCTTCAACCCGATCCGGGCGTCTTCGTTAAATACCAGTTGTTTACTCATTACATATGCGGTATGAGGTATGTAATATGAGGTACAAAAGAATTCATTTTCTTTCTTACTTCATGCTTCATTACTCATACTTCGTTATTATTTATCCAAGTATCGCAAAAATGTTATCTTCGTCACCGACCATATATTTCCTTCCCTCGATTTCGACTTCGGACAATCCGTATTTTTTATACAACACGGTATCTCCGACCTTGACCGACATCGGGATGCGCTCACCCTTCTCATTCATCTTGCCTTCGCCTACCGCGATCACCGTGCCGGTGGTCGGCTTTGACTCAGCCGACTCTGGGATATAGATCCCGCTTTTCGTCATCGATTCGGCTTCGATCGGGTCAATGAAGATATGGTTTGCTAATGGTTTAATTTGCATTGCATGCATGAGGTACGAGGTAAGCATTACGAGGTAAGCGGGTTCACAATTACCCTCCCTTATTCATACTTCTTAGTTCGTACTCCTATTATTTTCTAGAGTTTTCTTTAAAAATGACCTTTTGCAAAGCCATGTATCACTATTATAGTGCCAGCTCGACGTATGTCAATTTATACAAAAAGAGCCGCTTTTGCGGCTCTTTACGCTATCTTCCCTCCTTTATTTTTGCCCTTAAGCATTTCCGGCAATAGTTAGGAGCATTTCCGCTGATCGGCACATCTACTATCGTTCTTCTCTTTTCACCACCCGAGCTGTACACCGTAGTATGCTGCATGTAGACACCCCGCTTGGGATACATCGAGGTCATATGCCCGCATTTGGTCGCACTCATATATCGGGTGCGCAGCATTCTGTAACAGAGATATATCATACTACATGCTACCAACACGTAGCACGCCCATGCGACCCCTAATAATTGCCGTTCCACCATGTCGAACCCCCTTTATTCGTTTGTAAATGATGCATTATCTTTTTCTGGTATACAGGAATTTTTGTTGTGTGTCAAAAGCCCCTTGTTTGGGGGCTTTTGACACACTAATATATTATTCTCCGCTTTGTGGTTTACTCTTCTTGCGTTTTGTTGCATTTACATTAATACTATAGGCAGATTTTTTATTTCACTATATGGGAGGAGAATTCCATGAACGGATGCAGATGCCTTAGACACAGGAAATACGGACCTCGAACTGAAACCGCAGAGGACAGGCAACTACGGGCCGATATGCACGAGATCGCGCGCTGGCAAACAGAGGAGGCCGCGCACAAAGAACTCGTCGCAACTTTCAATGATCCGAGAGTGAGCCCAAGCGATAAGGAGCGCTTATTTCACCTCAGGGATTGCGTTCCGAGCATGCTGCGCTTCAGTCGCAAGATGTTCCCCTTTCTCGAACAAGACTCGGACATTGAGTATGCTAAAAGCCTGCGAAGCTGTCTTGACCTGCCAGGCAAAAGGAGACACCTCAATCGACAATTCCGCTTCGAGAAAGACGACCTGGCGATCGAAACACACCGAGGAGAGGGTCTCTTTGGGGAAATTGGGCGCTTCCCCCTTACCTCGCTCCAGCTTGAGCTTGAGATCCGGGACAATCCCTGCAAAGATGGTTGCGTGAAAAAGGGTCTTATCGTTCACGTGCACTACAGGCCTGCCGTGGATTCTCTCGACAGTTCCACCCTCTGATATCAAAATGCCCCGCATCACGCGGGGCATTTTTTGTTTCTCGTTATTCTCCGCTTTGTGGTTTATCAAGCGACATGGGTTCAATCCCCGCTGCCTCGCCCGATATCTTCAGGATATCCTTATCAATCTTGCTGAGTTCTTTATATGCGGCATTATAGTGGTTCACACTTGTCCCTAGTGTCGTACCCAACTTCTGCATATACATATCGTAACTTGCAATATGCTTACCAAGGTCTTCGACTCGTTTGCGGATCTCTTTTGCTCCTTCTTCGATCTTGAATGCACGAAATCCGTAAAGCACCGACTGCAGATATGCTGCGAACGTCGTAGGTGAAACGATAATGACGTTTTTTTCCTTGTATGCGTAATCGATCAGGCTTCGCGTATTTACCTTAACCGCACCTACTTCGTTAATCAACAGGTCGTAGTAGATACCTTCGGCAGGAATATACATGAATGCGAACGGCAATGTGCCTTCATTCGGGCGAATATACTTTGCCGTTTCATCGATGCGCTTCTTAAGATCATTTTTAAATTCTTTTTCGAGTTCTTCCTTTTTTGCCTCATCCGTTTCCGCGATGATGCGGCTATAGTTATCAAGCGAAAACTTTGCATCAACCGGAATGATCCCTTCCTTGGTAATGATCGCTGCGTCCACCTTTTCCTTGTTCGCAAACTCATACTGCGTCTTATATGCGGTCGGCGGCAAAATATTACTCATGACCAATTCCAGACTTGCCTCTCCCAAGTTGCCACGCTGCTTTTGGTTCTTCAATACCTTTTCAAGATTCTGTAGCTGGTCTGCGATAGTAAATACCTGTTTATTAGACTCCTGCACTTGCGCGATTTGCTCGGTGATGTCTTTGATCAACTTTTGAGATTCTGTGAATTGGGTACGAACTGCGTTCTGCATTTCGTCGCGCGATCGGCTAAATGTTGACTGCATCTCCTCTCGAGAGTGCGTCAATTTAGTATCAAGCATCTTTGCAATATCGTTGATCTGTGACTGTAGCATCATCATCGACTGATCATCCTTTCGTTCCTCCGGTTGAGGGGTGAGCCTTTTTAACAAGAAATAGATCGCTACAATTACGATCACTGCGAAAACGACCAATAAGCCAATAAGAGTAAGTATATTCATAGTAATGCGCGCCGGGACATGCAACTTTGTCTCATGTCACATATTTCCATTTATGCTATACTACCACATATATGGAGGTACTAAAAGTTGAGAATCTAATCGTAGGAAAGGAATCTTCCCCTGTCATCGAAAAGTTAAGCTTTTCGGTCGCCAAGGGCGAAACGCTTGCCATTATCGGTCCAAATGGCGCCGGCAAAACCACACTATTTAAGGCATTGCTCGGATTGACGCCGTATTCCGGCACCATCACCTGGGCTCCGAACACCAAGATAGGGTATGTTCCCCAGCGCATGGAAATTGAAACCGATGTCCCCCTCACCGTTGAGGAGTTTTTTAGACTGCGCGGAAAAGTCGCGACTCCGGAAAAAATCCGGGAGATATTGAACTACGTCCAACTTGATACGCCGATCCTTAAGGCAGGCTTCGGTGAGATTTCCGTCGGACAACGCCAGCGCATTCTTGTGGGCTGGTCCATATTAGACAACCCTACCGTATTACTCTTTGATGAACCAACCGCCGATGTCGATATCTACGGGCAGGAATCCATCTACAAGATGATCTCCCATCTGCACGAAACGCTTGGGCTCACCGTTCTTCTCATTTCCCATGACCTTTCCATTGTGTACCAGTACGCGAACAATGTCATGTGTCTCAACCATCAGCAAGTCTGCTACGGTATTCCTGACGAAATTCTCAAGGCAGAGCACCTGCAAACTCTCTACGGGGGCGAGCGCGGTTTTTACGCACATAACCATATGGGACACACCAATCATAATCATTCGACATCATGACCCTCGATCTCACTTTTTTTCAAATCCTTATCACGGCTGTATTTGTGGCAGCAAGCGCGAGCCTACTCGGCAGCTTTGTGATCCTCAAGCGCATGGCGCTTGTTGGCGACGCCCTGTCGCATGTTGCCCTTCCCGGCATTGCGCTCGGATTAGCGTTCCATGTCAATCCGTTTATCGGCGCTTTCACGACCCTCTTCCTTGCCGTGGTCGGCATTTGGGTCTTAAAGTATCAAACCGAACTCCCCGTCGATACACTCGTCGGAATCTTTTTTACCGCAAGCCTTGCCCTTGGTATCTTGTTTATTCCTGAGCACGAGCTCCTCGAGGCTCTTTTTGGGGATATCGGCACACTCGGACTTATGGAATCTATCATGTCCGTTCTCTTATCGGTTGGCATTATTGGCTCGCTGATCGCGATCCATAAAAAACTCGCCTTAAGCATGTTGTCTGATGAACTCGCCCATTCAGTCGGTATCAACAATCGCAAATTAGACCTTGTCTATCTTCTGATATTTGCGCTATCCATCGCACTCGGCATCCGGTTCGTCGGAGCATTGCTCATGGGGTCGCTTGTTATCATCCCCGCGGCGGCGGCAAAAAACATCAGTCGCAGTCTTCATGGATTCATGACGACTAGCGTTCTGTTCGGTGTTCTCTCTGCCGGCGGAGGCGTTATCCTTTCACAGATTCTCGACGTTGCACCAGGACCCCTATTCATCCTAACCAGTACGGTCCTATTTATCCTTTCTCTCATACTTAGAAAACTGAACCAGTAAAACGAAACTAAAAAACGGCGCAAGCCGTTTTTTAGTTCACTGATTGTTCGACGTCTTACTATTCGTTGATTAAGATACCAGTGAAAGTATCCAACACTATACAACGGGCTTAACATAAAGAAAGGCTTTGCACTTGAGTGCAAAGCCTTTTTATTTCTGCCGCGGATAAGAGTTTACCGGTGGCCGCCACCGCCACCGCCTCCGCCTCCGCCGCCTCCACCGCCACCGCCACCGCCTCCGCAAGTACCCGAAACATCCCCCCAATCATATCCCGATGAAGGGCGGCGTGATTTCTCAGAAATTTCTCGAATCATTGGCTTATTCGAGTCCCACTCTTCTTTCGACGGTTCTTCTCTATCAGTATCGCTCGAATCTTTTTCCATAATCGCCTCCTCTTCCCTTTTATATGAGAGAGCTTGTTATGCAGCGCACTAAAAAATTACTAATTCAATAGTACATTAGCAAATCGTTTATCGTCAACGTCAGGATCTTCTTATATACAAAAGTACCGACGAAACGTCGGTGCTTTTAATGCCACCCGATCTCCACGATCTTTTTTTTGCCAAAATATCCTCCCGTAATATTTACTTCTGCCTTCGTCACCTTAAAGTGTTCTGCCAGTGCATTTACTACGCCGATATTTGCCTTGCCTTGAATCGGAGCCGCCTTCACGCTTACCTTATATTCCCTCTCCCCTATCTGCTCTACCTTATCCTCCCTAGCGTTCGGCTTGACCGTGATATAAATCTTGATCATTTCTTCTCTTCCGCTTTTGCGTTATTCTCCTTTTCATCTTCTTTCTTGAAATATTTTTCAAACTTGACCATAATCACAACGACAAGAATCGTAATGATCGCCGCATACCATACCTTCGCCCAAACGGAATCGCGCTGAATAGGGAAATAATGATCAATCAACCCTTTGATCGCCTCGTTCCATGCAAGACCGGCCACTAATCCGAGCGCAGCCGCGATATATCCCCATACCTTTTCTCGGGCGGTCTTACGCATTGCTTCTACGTCACTACCCATCATTTTTTGCACGTTTCGTATCTGATCCATTGGTTCCATATATCTTAGTATACCAAGCCTCCCCCACGTTGCACAAACTGCATACTATAAAAACGCCCCGCACATAGCGCGGGGGCGTGTCTTACTTACAAAAGGAGTGAGAATTCAAATACCGTCTCCTCGTCAGTACTCCTCAGGAGACATACGTCTCCACCGTGTGCGGCCATGATTGACTTGACGTTTGCCAAGCCGAGCCCGGTGCCCAACGACTTCGTGGTCACAAACGGCGAAAAGATATCATCGACCAGGCCGATCTCTATCTTTTCTCCATCGTTTGCGATCTCGATGATGACCGAGCCGCGCTTTGCCGCGAATCGTGTGCGCACCCAAAGCCTTCCGGTTCCGGTCGCCTGTGATGCATTGATTACCACGTCCTTGATCGCGTGTGCCATGAGGTCCACATCGATACTGATCGTGAACACATCCAGCATCTCGTCGAACGCGAACTCGACAGGCATATCACCCGCCGCCTGCGTTATCGTTTCCTTGATGAACGCGTTGATCATCACGGGTTCAGGATGCAACACCCCCGGATTCGAAAACCGAAGGATTCCATTCACAACACGCTCGAGCCGAGCGATCTCTTGGATCGACGTGTCGAGCGCATCTGCCACATCCCGATCGAAACAGTTTTTTCTCTCTTCTATCTTGCGACTCGCGCGTCGCGCGAAGCCGCCAATCATCTGCAAACTGTTCTTAAAGATGTGGGAGATACGCGAAGATTCCTCGCCGATAGCATTCATTCGTTCCATGCGTCGTACCTTTTCCTTTGCGCGACGCCGCTCATACTCACTTCCGATGGCCGCAGCAGCGAGGTTTGCCAGTAGGCGAACATGTGCAAGCTCCAATGCCGATTCGTCCTTCCCTTGGCATAAGTCGAGAGTCAAAACCCCCAGACTTTCACCATGGTATACGATCGGCACGAATACAACTTTTGCGAGTCCGTAGTTGTGCGCCAGATCGCGCATATAGCTCGTCCGCGGGTCCTGCTCCGGATCGTCGATGATGAGTATCTCTCCGTCCGCAATAATAGCGCGGAGAAACTCCTCTCCGATCTCCGGAGTCACGACCATGTTCACGCCGTGTTCTCCGATCGGATAGCCTGCCTTGATGACAAACTTTCCACTCATGTTTTCGAGCATGATACACGCCCGATCGGCCCCCGTAAGGCGGGCTAGGCTGTCCACGATAATCCCGAGAGTCTTTTTGTATTCCCTCGACCCGATCAGCTGCTCCGAGATTCCCACGATATCTCTTAAGATACCAGAGCTGTCTTCCATTACTCCTCCTCTTCCTATGTATTCTGTTTGAAATGTCCTAACTTGGTTAGGAATATACTATACAACATTTGCATAAAATATGCAACCCCTATCAAAAAGCCCTGTTCTAGGGCTTTTATTTAATCGTTTCTTCCTTTATTACTTCCACCTCAGTATGTAGTGCGACCTCTCTAAAAAGCATATACCGCACCCCATACGTAGCCCCAAGCGCTATCACAATTCCACCGATAATATCCAACGGCCAATGCACTGCTCCATAGATACGCGCAACGGCCATACCTGAGATACTCGCTGCATATAGAATCCCCCACTTTCTATCGAGATACCACATCGGGATAATGAGCGTTGCATAGAACGCCATGTGTGCCGATGGGAATGAGGGGGTTGCCGCATGATTGAATACCGGCTCAATATTCAACGCGACAAACGGACGCAATCTTTGATAAAAGAAGTAGATCACTTCCGCCACAATACCGCGCGATATGATCGCTGCCAGTACCCACCAGGCGAAGGCGTATGCCCGTTTCTTACGATCCTTCTCCTTAATCACCATGACCACGAAAAATGCAGTCATGAGATATCCCAGATATACGGCGAAAAAGATCGCAAGCCAATCAAGCAGGAACCACCGGTCGGCGATGCCGTGTAGGAAATTAAAGATGGATAGGTCAAAAGAATTCATATATTAGGAATGTAATTTTTTTAATATATTCTTCAACTCTTTTTTATCAACGCTCGCTCCCCCTACCAGCGCACCATCGATCGCATCCTGTCCCACAAATTCCATTATGTTCTTTGCATTGACTGATCCTCCGTACAGCACCCGAACCCCCGAAAGTTTATAATTCGCTTCTATAACCTCTTTTATGTATGCGATCACCTCCACCGCCTGTTCCGGCGTTGCTGCTTTACCCGTTCCGATCGCCCAGATCGGCTCATATGCAAAGATCACTCGCTTATTCGTGACAACCTTGTCGGAGGTAAGGTTCTTCATGGCACCTATAACCTGCTTTTTTATATGTTGCCGTATCGCGGCCTTGCCCTTGTTTCTGATCGTCAACGATTCCCCTACGCAAATGATCGGGGCCATAATCCCCGCGCCAAGTACCGCCTTCGCCTTTGCGTTGACCATTTCGTCGGTCTCGCCAAAATACGTCCTTCGCTCGCTATGCCCCACGATCACATAATCGATGCCAAAATTCTTTCCCATCTCTGCCGACAGTTCCCCTGTTAATGCACCCTCGTGCTCCCATGAGCAGTTTTGCAATGCAAGACTGATATCTGCCTTGAGTTCGTAAAATACGCTTGAAATAAGCGGCAAGTACACCGCAGGCGGAGCAATTGCTATCTCGTATGTATCCAAGTCAATATCGACTCCGTCAAACGCCATCAGAACTCCTTCGACGTCCTTTAGCTTGTTTGGGTGCATTTTCCAATTAAATGCGATCAGTTTTTTCATAGAGTAATTACGAATAATTAAAATGCTTAGTATATCATCCCAAGGCGTCGAACCCGTCCAATACCTGCTTCGACGGGAAGTATAGCGGTTCGGGCAATTCGTCCAAATCGAACCACTGCCACTCGACGATCTCGTCGGGCTCTCGTACTTCCGCTTCACCAGTAAACGTTTCACACAGGTAGCCGAGCGTTACAAAATGGGCATTTTCGACAATATTATTTGTCGTACTAATATGGCGCAAACATGAACGATCAATCTCAATACCGGTCTCTTCCAACACCTCCCGATACGCGCCATCTTCGAAGGTTTCCTGATAATGTAGTTTTCCTCCCGGCATCGTCCACTTGCCCGCCCCCTCTAATTCGCTATCCGCTTTTTCAGGATCGTCGTGGCGCTTACCTAAAAGAACCTTGCCGTCCTTTAGAAGCAATACACCAAAACCAACCCCTGGTTTTTTGGTTTCCATACCTTGAAATTATACCGTAAAAACAAAAAAATTGCCCGCCGAAACGGGCAATTTACTAGCGGTCTGTGTTATTACTTCTTCGTAAAACCGAGCAGACCCATGAGCGCGATACACGGCGCACCCAATACAATAAGCCCTGCAAAGCCCATCGCAGGCAGCATCGTCATCTCATGTGTCACCATAAGTTTCATAGCGACACCCCTAATATACTCGGCTCCTGTCGTGGCCTCGTGAACTACGAGTCCGAAATACGCGAGCGCCATCACTACCCCAAATAATCTTATTACAGCGCTCATAGGCGCCTCCTTTTATGCGTGGCATAATATGCTATTTTAGTTAAAGCATATCTATTACATTGTGTCAATTTTTTCAAAAAGTGCTGCTTTTTATCTGCGAGCTGTAAAGAAGCGATCAGAATGAACGCAAAAAATTCCCACAGAATCCGAGGTGCGGGGACCCGTTAAAAAACGGGCGCACCCTCGGACTCGTAAGGAATTTTTAAGGCCATTCCGCTTTTTTAGTTTGCTCGCAAGCTTTTTGGTACTTTTTCTGGAAAAAGTACAGGAGGCTAGATTCAGTCCGCTTCGCAGGAAAATGGATGCTCTGCGGACACTCTGGCGCGCTACACACTCGCTCCGCTCGTTAGCAACGCCAAGTTGCGCCCTTCGCGGGAATGACACCCCAAGGGTGTCACCACTCCTCGATCATTAGCATTTTACCATCGTTGCCGGGCAGATTGTCATACACCGTTTCGGTAACGAACGGCATAAACGGATGCAGGAACTTCAATGATCCCCGCAAAATCGTGTTGAGCACATGCTGCGCTGCATGCCTATCACTCTCATTTTCACTCTTTAGACGTTCCTTATTTTCTTCAATGATGACATCAGCAAAGGTATGCCAGAAATAATGATATGCGTTCTCTGCGGCCAAGTGGATCATGAACTTATCGAGCAGGTTCGTTATGTTTTCCTTCATGTCAGAAAACTCCTTCAATACTTCTTTGTCCCGCTCGGTCAACTGTGGCTCGCGAGTATCGTCGAATCCTTCAGAATTCATCAATACGAATCGAGTCGCCTGCCAAATCTTGTTGGCAAAATTGCGATACCCTTTCACTTTGCTTTCGGAGAATGATGTATCATTGCCCGGCGTATTGCCGACGACAAGTGCCATGCGCAATGCATCGGTGCCAAACTTTTCAATAATGTCGATTGGGTTCACTACATTCCCCTTACTCTTACTCATCTTTTTCCCCTTCTCATCGTTCACCAATCCATGTAGATACACCGTCTTAAACGGTACTTCACCCGTGAGATATAGCCCGAATATCACCATGCGCGGGATCCATTTAAAAATCAGATCATACCCCGTCTCCATGACATCGGTCGGATAGAATTGCTTAAAATCCTTCCCGTCAGGGTAGTTCAACGTCAACAACGGCCACTGCCCCGATGAAAACCAGGTATCAAACGTGTCAGTATCCTTGCGTAATTGCGATCCACACTTCGGGCAGATATCAATATCCTCCGCCGTGCCGAAATTACAGTCATCACAGACCTTCGCCGGAATCGGAATACCCCAGACGATCTGTCTTGATATGTTCCAGTCGATCGTATTATTCATCCAGTACAAAAATATCTTGCGATAGTTGTCGGGGATGAATTCGATGCGTCCGTCCTCGACGGCTTTTGCCGCTTTCTCTGCAAGTCCACCTTGGGCGGACATCTTCACGAACCACTGCGGTAATAAGCGCGGTTCTATGGTCGTGCCACACTTATAACAGGTCGGAACTACGTGCTTATATTCTTCGATCTTTTCGATCAGACCCATCGCCTCGAGATCCTCCACAACCTTCGTGCGCGCTTCCGCGATCTTCATGCCTGCGTATTTGCCGGTTCTCTCATTCAATTTTCCAAATTGGTCGATCACCACGACTGCCGGAAGCCCATGCTTCTGAGACATTGCAAAGTCATTATTGTCGTGGGCTGGGGTTATCTTCAATGCTCCTGTTCCAAATTCGATGTCCACCGCCTCATCGGCGATCACCTTTACCATTAACTTGCCATTTGGGTTTTCGATCTCGATCTCCTGTCCGATGTATTGCGCATATCGCTCATCGTTCGGATTTACCGCGATCGCAACATCACCGAAGATCGTCTCCGGGCGAACAGTCGCCACCACAAATGGGCCATACTTTATATAGTACAGCTTGTCGATTTTTTCCACAGATTCCGTCTCCACATCAGACAATGACGTCTGATGCTTCGTACACCAATTAACCGTTCTTGATCCCCGATAGACGAGTTTGTCATCGAACATCTTCTTAAAGGTCTTTTGCACTTCCACTACGATATCTGGATCAAGTGTAAACCGTTCGCGCGACCAATCGCACGATGCGCCCACACGTTTCACCTCCTCTTCCATATACTTCTTATTCTCGAGCGTAAACGCCATGATTTCATCATAGAGCTCCTTTGGATCCATTTTAAAGCGTGAACGGCCCTCCTTTTCGAGCTTCTTTTCATATACGATCTGCGTTTCAAACCCGGCATGGTCAGCTCCCGGCACCCATAATGCCCGGTACCCCTGCATGCGCTTATAGCGGGTCATGATATCTTCCAGCGTGATAAACACGGCATGCCCCGCATGCAAGTGCCCATTCGCATTGGGAGGTGGCATGATGATCGTAAATGGCCCCTTGTCATGCCGACTCGGCAAATTATCCGGATTGAAATATCCGGATTCTTCCCATTGCCTATATATATCCTGTTCAAATTCCTTCGCCTCGTATGGCTTATTAAAAATTTCGTTCATATAATTAACCAACAATCTACTCCCTACAACTTGTAGGTTGTTTTACTTTATCGAGTCCACATACAACCTCGTCTTGCTCGTATCAACTCTGTCTATTGGCACCGTCTTTGGGAATAGTATCTTGAATATTCGCTCTTCCGCGCCCCGTAGATTATCCAACTCCGTTTTCGATCCGCCAACTTGTATACCCATCGCATCATAGAGCAATCCTGTGATCACTACCTTCGAGGCATCGCTAATGTCATCGTTCTTTATATTCCCATTGATCGAAACCGAACCATCCGGGCTAATGATTGCCTTAGTCACCCGTTCGATATCTGCATTTACATTAGTCCTTGTCTCTGCATCAAAGATGCCACTTTCGGGCGATATATTATTCGCCTTCTGATACGCCGTCAACGCAATCTTTGTATCCAAATCGAATGTCTCGTCACTCAACTTCATGAAGAATTGTTTTTTGTACAGGAACTCTTCCAGCTTCTGCACATCCTCTCCGGTCGCCTTCATCGCAAGGTCCTTTGTAAATACATACAGCGGTTCAGTCACTATTCTTACGCCTACAACATCCGTTGAAGACCGTTTGATATTAACCCGTGGCTCGATAAAATCTTCCCTCGCAACCACCTCCGGAGCAGAAAATGTCATTACAAGATCATCAATCTCTTCAATTCCTGCGTCAATCGTGGCAACAACATATCGCCCGATCTTTGACGACCGATCGTAGAGAAATATGTGATCACTTGACGCTTTAATCGTCATTCCATTTTTGTCCGTTGCCGTGATCGTATAGGTTACATCCTTAAACCCAAATTCCCGATTTGGGTTTTCAAGATATGCAACAACCACCGTTCGCGTATCTCCTGCTGCAAACCTTGCGATAGAATCAACCCCTATGTCCTGTGCATACTTTTGGCCGCAGGGGGCACATCCGCCGCCACAATCGATGCCTGTTTCTGTTCCATTCTGCCTCGCGTCAAAGCATGTTGGCATTGATCTAAACAGTAATACATATCCGCTAAATATAATCGCTCCCCAAAATGCCAAAAATCCCACCCCGTATGTGAATCGTTTTAGTCCTCTACTCATTACATTTCAGTATACCCTGAAATTTCTTTATCACAAAATCTATTGACTTTTCTATAAAAAATGGCATAATTTATTCAGTAATTTTTATCTCATTTTAGTGCTTCTTACTTATCAGCAAGAAAAGGAGACTCACGTGAAGATCAAACGAAGCGGGTTTGTATATCGTTGTGCTTACGGACTCATGGATAAAGACGCGCGCCCCAGCACGGTCAATCTCTGCCCGCTCTTCTGGAAATTCGTTTTTATGTTCTTGCTTGGATGGTGGTTTTTCTTCCTTAGCTACATGATCGGATGTGTCATAATCGTCATAATCTACGTTTTTGGCTTTTTCTTCGCTGCGCGTCCCACAATATTTAAAGGCGAAGAGAATATCCTATTCCCAATGATGCATTATACAACGTGGCCCACAACGCCGAACGGCAAGCGCATCTGGCCGATCTGGTTCGTCCTCGGCGGACTTGCAATCTGGCTTGCCTACGCAAAGAGAAGCGTTGCCACCTCTGCTGTCATCGACTTGGCAGCATCGCTCGCCGCACCCACCGCCTTCTGGAATGGTTTCGGTATGACCGCAACCTGCTTCATTCTTTTCTCTCTTGGATATAAATTTTTAAAATCCGAATCCTGGCTACTGTTCAGATTCTGGTGCCGAGCGAAGAAAGAGAAGGTCTGCCCAATCATTGAAGTCGTCGACTGACGACACCCATGCGCCCCATCCGGGGCGCATTTTTCGTCTTTCTTATTTATGTACGTCATCGGATGACGTACATATTATTTTATCAACAAAAAAAGGACCGCATCATGCGGTCCTAAAGGATCAGGCTATACAATACAGTTTGACAGTTTGTACTGCTGAGCGTATATGCGGAGGTATCTCTACTGTCTCAATATCACCTTTTTCCGCATACTGATCCAATCGGTCAACCTCTGCCACAATTCGCATGAGGCGATCCCAAGAAAACCACTCGTCCTCCCGCATCTTAAATGCGCTTCCGTGCACGACGGTATTAGGGCATTGCTTTCGCAATGTAGCGCACGACCTGCGCAGGAGTAGCGGAATTGAGCATGCGATGATCGTTTTTGGATCAATTCCCGCCGCTTTCCAAACCTCCATCCCTTTCTGCACATTCTCTAGGGAATTAGTTGATGTCTTCTCGAGAAGTATCGCTTCTTTAGGTATGCCACGCCCAATCATCAGTGCGGCATAGAAATCTGCCTCCGTTTCATACTCTCTCGGAATCCCACTTCCTCCCTTGCCCGCAATGATGATGTGCCGTGCCTTGCCCATCTGCCACAGATACGCTGCTTGTTGTGCGACTCGCTGATCATAGTGGCCGAACACAACGATAATATCGGCATCCGGCAACTCTTCGAATCGAGTATGCTCTGTGAAAAATTCCAGCAATTTCTTTGTCGCCGATTCCACCTGCATATTCATGGTGCATACCCCCTTCTTCTTTTTCCTCATTTAAATTTCTGCCTTTGTCATACCATATCCTTGCCTATAAATCAAAATTTCCCGCGAGACTCAAGCTGCGCGATATGTACGTCATCGAATGACGTACATATTTTGCAACAAAAAGGAGCCGCGCTTGCGCGGCCCTTGCGAGTTCTCCTTACCCGTTGTTGCTCCAGAAGGCGGAGCTTTTCTGCGGATCGATGAAGTCGAATTCCGGGAGGAGTGTCCCATCGGGGCGGGCGATCAGCATGTAGAAGTTGACGATCTCCTCCGTCATACAGGAAAGCATTCCTCCTGACTCCAGTAGCTTCGCGTTTTTTGCGAACACCCGACTTATACCGACCGCTTTACAGAGGTTATTAATGCTTTCGATGAACTTCTGTCGCTCGGACCCGCCACAGCTATTAATCTGGGGAAAGCTTCGTCCGCTCGGATCGCCGTCAAACACCAGAAACCGCGCACGAAATTCGTGCACTTTAATCGCGAGTTGACCTAAGTCGATGCCGATCGGGCAACCCCAAAGCAAAACACCGCAGCTGCGAAGCTTGCCGGACTTGCTCGTTACTAAGGAAACATTAAGGTCGCCCTTTTCCCAAACTGAATAGACCTTGATGGTGGAGTAAAAACGAGCGACGTCCTTCAGGTACATTTCGTCGCATACCAGCATTTCGATTGCCTGCTTATTTCTCTCTATTTCAGCCTGCAGTTTGACCTCTATTGCAATCAAGCGTTTAAACTCCTCGATCATATCGCGCTCCACCATAGCATCCTCCCGTATTTTTTCCATTAAACAGCTGCCCTTCTTTTACCATTTAAAATTAATCCCGTCAAATTTCCCTTATCAGTATATAAAATCAAAACACCCGCGAACGGGTGTTTTGAGTATTGCCGATAGTCGCGGACGATTATTGGCAATGAATTCCAGGCGAAGCCTACTTTCCCCACCGGCGAACCAGTTAGTATCATCGGCGCTTATCACTTTTACCTCCGAGTTCGGAATGGGATCGAGTAGATCATGATAAGCTAAATCACCAGGAAATCATTGACAACAATCGAAACGCATATACTATCACCAACCATTTTATTTTTTGGGTTACTTTGCCCAATAGACGAACAAATCGACATATTAGTACTTCTCAGCTAAACCATTAAATACTCACGTCACGGCTCGGATTCGTGACCGAAGTCACTCATCTTTGCTGATCGGCTCATATTCAACAGTAAACACATGTTACCATGCTTACACTTGAAGCCTATCAACCTGGTAGTCTTCCAGGAGTCTCAAACGATGTCTAATCTTAGGAGAGGCTTCCCGCTTAGATGCTTTCAGCGGTTATCCCGTCCGAACATAGCTACCCGGCATTTCAGTTGGTACCAAAGCCGGTAGACCAGTGGTTCGTCCACCCCGATCCTCTCGTACAAGGGGCAGCTTCCTTCAAACATCAACGCCTCTAACAGATAGAGACCAACCTGTCTCACGACGGTTTAAACCCAGCTCGCGTGCCCTTTTAATTGGCGAACAGCCAAACGCTTGGGACCTTCTCCAGCCCCGCGCTAGGGCGAGCCGACATCGAGGTGCCGAGCGAGATCGTCGATAGGGACTCTCGGATCTCACTAGCCTGTTATCCCCAGGGTAGCTTTTAGCCGATGTCTCCGGCCTTTCTATAATGAACCGTCGGGTCACTAAGTTCTGCTTTCGCACCTGCGCGTCTTGTAGGACTTGCAGTCAAGCCAGCTTCTGCCTTTACACGATGCGGTCGATTTCCATCCGACCTTAGCTGACCTTAATAAACTCCTCCGTTACTCTTTAGGAGGATAACGCCCCATTAAAACTACCCACCAGGCACTGTCTTCCAACGTTTTTGCCGTTGGAGTTAGATGGTAAAGAAAGAAAGATGGGTATTTCACTGGCGACTCCACGAATCCCGAAAGAATCGCTTCAAAGTCTCCCCACTATGCTACGCAGTCAAACCTTAACATCAATACCAAGCTATAGTAAAGCTCCTGGGGTCTTTTCGTCCCGTTAGAGGTACACCGCGTCTTCACGGCAATCGCATTTTCACCGAGCTTTTCCTTGAGACAGTTCCCCAGTCGTTACACCATTCGTGCGCTCCGGAACTTACCCGGAAAGGAATTGCGCTACCTTAGAACGGTTATAGTTACCGCTGACATTGACGAGGGCTTCAGCCGCTCAGCACATACATTGCTGCATGCACCGACAGCATTAACCTTCTCGCATCGGTCAGGTGTCACCTCCTATACATCCTCTTGCGAGTTAGCAGGAAGCTGTGTTTGTAGTAAACAGTCGCTAGGGATACTTTCGCTGCGGCCCACATTGCTGTGGGCAGGCCTTATCGCTAACTTACGGCCGCTTTTTTGCCGAGTTCCTTAAGGAAAAATCACTCGTTCGCCTGAGGCTACTCGCCTCATCCACCTGTGTCGGTTTACGGTACGATATCTACATAACTAATCTTAGAAGCTTTTCTAGGAAGACTCTTCATCTGAGTTGACCAAGCCGAAGCAAGATCTTCATCCAATCTCCGCCAGTTGCATTAAAGCAGTATTCCGGATTTGCCTAGAATACCTGACTTGAAATAAGAAATGCCAAACCATTAAGGCACTCAAACTTATGTTCTCCGTCCCTCCATCGAATTATGTAGATGGCGCGGAATATTAACCGCTAACCCTTCATCTGCGGCTTTCGCCATCGACTTAGGATCGCCTAACCCTCCGTTGATTGCCATTGCGGAGGAAACCTTAGATTTACGGCGTGATGGTTTCTCACCATCATTGTGGTTACTCATGCCAACATTCTCTCTTCTGACCGCTCCAGTCCTCCTCACAGATAAACCTTCAGCGCAATCAGAATGCTCTCCTACCACTCCCCACTTCCCGAAGGAAGTGACGAATTCGCGTCTTCGGTACTATGCTTAGCCCCGGTATATTTTCGGCGCAACTCTCCGTCGAATAGTGAGTTGTTACACACTCTTTAAAGGATGGCTACCTCTGAGCCAACCTCCTATCTGTCAATGGAGAATTACTACCTTTAACACTTAGCATAGATTTAGGGACCTTAGACGGCGATCAGGGCTGTTTCCCTTTCGACCACGGAGCTTAGCCCCCGCAGTCTAACTAGTAGCGTTCTAAATCAGAGTATTCGGAGTTTGATTCGAGTGCCGAGGTTGCCCCCATTACACTCGATCCAGTAGCTCTACCCCTCTGATACTTTTCACTACCGCCAGTCCAAAAACTGTTTCGGAGAGAACCAGCTATTACCAAGCTCGATTAGCTTTTCACTTCTTACCCCAGCTCATCCGAAGATTTTGCACAATCAACCGGTTCGGTCCTCCATCACCTCTTACAGTGACTTCAACCTGGCCAGGGTAAGCTCGCTTGGCTTCGGGTCTTAGATAAACCGTCTTGGCGCCCTATTAAGACTTGGTTTCCCTTTGCCTCCGTTTCGTAAAACTTAGACAAACGATCTATCTAAACTCGTTGGCTCATTCTTCAATAGGCACCACGTCACACGTTCGAAAACGTGCTCCGAGTCCTTGTAGGCGTATGGTTTCAGATTCTATTTCATCGGCCTCTCGGCCTGCTTTTCACCTTTCCCTCGCGGTACTAGTTCACTATCGATCTAAGAAAGTATTTAGCCTTACCAGATAGTTCTGGTGGATTCTCTCAGCTTGTTCATTTACTGAGATACTCAGGTGCAGAAACGAGAGAGTTCATTAGTTTTCGCCTACGAGGCTATCACCCGCTATGGCGTTGCTTTCCAGCAACTTCGGCTAACCAATGAATTTTTTACTCCCCTTCTCCCCCCAAAAGCAGATCCACGAAGAGTCGTGTCCCTGCTTTTAGAAAGAAAAATGTTTCTGTCCTACAACCCCGATGGATATAAATATCAATCGGTTTGGGCTCCTCCCGTTTCGCTCGCCGCTACTAGGGGAATTACTTTTGTTCTCTACTCCTCCGCTTACTGAGATGTTTCACTTCAGCGGGTGCGCTCCTGGCATCTAGTGCTCAGGTAATACAGGTCTACTGTATTGGGTTTCCCCATTCGGAAATCTTCGGATCAAAGGTTGCTACACACCTCCCCGGAGCTTATCGCAGTTACGCCGCGTCCTTCATCGCCTTTCTTAGTCAAGGCATCCTCCATACGCCCTTATTTTTGTCCCTCTATTGGTACAAATTAACCCAAAAAATAAAATTGTTGATAATATTTTTTATACTATTTCTCTTGTTTGATTTCTATTCAATTATCAAGATACGGTCGGTTCTCGTAATGGAGAGTGTAAGATATTTTTCGAAAAAAATATCCGCTTTCACGGACACAACATTCGGGTCAAAGATTGAACCGTTTGTTATCCGCGTTGCCTCTTCTCTCTATTACTTAGCATGAAGATAAGTATATAGATTTATAAGTCCTTGTCAAGGGCTTTTTAATCCCTACGTAACAGCCCAAAACCCGCAGTAAAATTACCCCAATTACCTTCCCCATAGAGCCAGTAATTTATTTCAAATACTCCTTATTTCCGGCAGATGTCGAACTCATCTTTTTCGTACTTTTTTAATAAAGTACGGCAAAAATCGCGAGCGGAATAAAAACGTGGGCTGAGTTCAAAAATTTCTTACAAAACGAGACATCGCCCATCTATTGATGGGACCCGGATGCCTCGTTTTTGAGGAAATTTTTATTACTCAGCTGATCCACGTTTTTACATGCTCGCAGACTCGGATTGCGGGGGCATCTATTCATCCAGTGTACCCCTGTTCGCTGCCACAGGATGCGGGAATTTTTGCGCTCATTCTGATCGCTTTTTTACAGCTCGCAGATTTAATAAGGCAAAAAATATCCCAGCCTAATCTTCTCTCTTGCCCTGCTTCGTCGGTGCCGTTGAATACATACCGTCACCGACGCTCCGGCGCGTTGCACGCTCTCCCACTCTCCGAGTAAACGAATAGAGAGCGTTTCGCTAGCAACGCCTAGTTAAAAAGGCACCCGTTTCCGGGTGCCTTAGGCTACCATGAGTAGTGCTTTTCAATATACGCGACATCGCGCGCGATGTACGGTTGCATGAGTAGACCGATCCTGCTACACCACTCCATTGCTCCTGCGTATACATCTACGCCCTGCTCTCCGAGAAACCGTATACTCTTCATTGCCATCTCGCGATGCGGAATGAATAGCGATCGCCCGCGTGCGATCGCCGGATCATTCTCGATAAGCAGTTTTAGTTCCGACGTATACCCTTTTTCATCATGATCGGAGTGAAATGTATAATGCACAAATCGTTTCAGCAGCGCCCGTAATATACCTTCGGGCGTTGATCCATCGAATTTATTATGAAACACTTCCTCGCATGACTCGAGTATATCATTCAGCCGGTCTTGCCATCCGAAATCCTGGTTATATTCTTGGCCAGACCAATCATGACGCCCCGAGAAGAATGTTTTTGTTCCCGTAACATCCTCCCCTATTGCCGCGACCAATTCGCTCGATAGCCACTCTTGTTCCGTTGGAATTTCAAACCTTCCCTCGTCGCATGCGTGCCACAGGATCAGTCGCCAAACCATGGCGGCCAACTTCATTTCCTCACACTCTTTCTTATATCGTTCCAGTGCGTTGGTCATCACCCACTCCTCCTTTCCATCTTTTATTATTAGCTACTGTCGAAAGAATAGGTCTTGGGTATATAAATGTCAATGAAAAAACGTACGCACAAGGAGTACGTTTTCTTCCTATATACCCCCCTCCTTCCGCCCGCTCTTGCGGCGGAAATGATCCCACACCCACCAACCAAAGCCAAGCAATATCAAGGCGACAATCGCATAATCAAACTTTCTATAGTATAGTTCAATACTTTGCCAATTCTCCCCCAATACAAACCCGATCTTTGCCAATACATACGACCAGATGAACGCGCCTACAAATGTCAGCCAGGTAAATCGCCATACGGAATGCACTTTAATGACGCCTAGCGGAAACGAAATAAATGTGCGCACTACCGGCAGCATGCGCGAGATCAAGATTGCCCAATCCCCGTATTTATCCATCCACACATGCGCCCGTGCTATTTCTGCCTGCACGCGTTCGCTTCGGCGCATTGTGCGGCGTCCGCGCACCAAATATCCAATATAGTAGGAGATCAGCGAGCCGAGCACATTACCCATCGTCCCGGCAAGTACGACCCACCAAAAGCCAAATATGCTTTGCGAGGCAAGGAATCCGGAAAACGGCAGGATGACCTCCGACGGGATCGGGATGTTCATCGACTCAAGTGCCGATAACAATAAGATGCCCGCGTATCCCATTTGCGTAATCACTGCAAGCACCCAGTTTGAAATTATTGCGAGAATTGTATGTATCATAAATTAGAGTTTAGAGGTTCGATAGCGAACCGATTACCCACTTCTTTATATTGCATTTTTCTTACCTCTCATCTCTTTTTTCTTGTCCTCACCCCGCAACATCGCCACGGCATCGTCCGGATCTACAACATTAACTTCCACCCCCGTTCCCAATTCAAATCCTGCCGCAATACTTGTCTTCGGCTGGATCTCGATATGCCAATGGTAGTGGCCGTACTTTTCCTTATCCCGGATCGGAGCCGTATGGATAAAGAAATTGTAATCCGGATCGTGCAACTGCACTTCCAAAAGGAGAAGCGCCTTTTGTAATGCATCCACTATGTATTTCATCGTTCGTTCATCCGTATCCTCGAAATAGGGTAAGTGCTTCTTTGGGAAGACTCTCAATTCAAATGGCTCTCGTGACACAAATGGCGCAAACACGATCGCCTCCTTATTCTCGTAGATCACCCGCAGTTTTTTCTTCTTTTCAAACCCAATCATCGTGCAATGTACGCAAGTGCCATGCTTTTCAAAATAACCAGCAGAACCGCGCAGCGACCGGAATACGTCAGGCGGAATGATCGGTAATGATAATATCTGAAAATGCGGGTGATAGATCGATGCTCCTGCGGATGCTCCCCAGTTGTGGAATATGGATACATACTTCACACATGCGTCATGCATCATTGCCACATACCGCTCCTTAAATGCTTTAAACACTATATCCGCCATAAAGTCGCTCAAGTGTGCGAAATTCGTATTGTGGTCGCGGGTAATGACGATATCGTGGTGTCCCACCCCCTCCATAACCTGATAGGGACCCTTTTCGGACTTTGCAGCGCATAGCTCGCGATGCGCAAGCACGGGGAACTTATTAGGAATCACTTGCAGGGTCCACGTTTTTTCATCAGTATACAATAACACCGGCTCATCGTTTCCGTTCTTTTGCGGATCTTCAAATGGACATTTACTCTTTGAAATTCGTTTTCGTTTTGTCTTTGAAAAAAATTGCTCTGGGCGTGCGGCACGCTTGGGGGCAACGACCACCCAGTCGCCGGATACCATATCTTGTCGGAATTCGGAATTCTGCATGCAAAATGAAAAACGGAATATGAAATATGGGAAGAGATTTTAGCGCACCCTTTTCCCTATTCCATTTTTCCTATTTCGATATTCTGTTTTCATAATACCATCTAAACACATCGTATGCCACCGGGACGGAATTACTTCCTCCCTCGCGCGCATCTTCGATTAATACCAAAATTACGATCTTCTTTTCTTCTCCCACTGGACCGTATCCGGTAAAGAACGCGTTCGTTTTCTGCTTCATCGAAACCTGCGCGGACCCCGTCTTTCCCGCGACAACGAATGGCAGATTTTTTAATAGCTTCGCCGTACCATACTCCTTTTGCGTCGTTTCGATCATTCCTTTTTCCACCTCATTCATCGAACCCGCCAATTGTGAAATGTCGCGTAATATTTCCGGTTGCTGTTCCTTGATCGTCTCTCCTTTCTCATTTACCAACTTCTTCATAATGAAGGGTCTATACATCTTTCCTTTTGTCGAAATGGATGCAATGTAGTTTATCAGCTCGATCGGCGTTGTCGTCAGATCTCCCTGTCCGATACTTACGTTATAGGTATCACCGATGCGCCACGGCAATTTAGTTCGCTCTTCCTTTTCTTCGATACTCGGCAAAAATCCAACCTTTTCTCCCGGCATATCAATTCCCGTCTTTTCATCCAATCCGAATGTATGCCAATACGAACGCAATCGTTCAATACCAAGCCCCTTGATATCCTCAAATCCCCCTCCGGTCGCATAAAAATAGATATTACTCGATCGCGCAAGCGCAGAATATACATTCACCCATCCGTGCGCCTTCCAATCAACAAACCGCGATGGTTGATCCGGATGATACGGATTGGGAATCTCGATATACCCCTTCGAATAGACGCTTTTATTCGTATCCACCACACCTTCATGCAATGCGGCGGTCGCAACCAACGGCTTAATGGTCGATGCGGGGTTATACAACCCCGAAACGACACGATTAAACAACGGCCTATTGGGATTAACCAGATCTTCGCGCGTTATCTCATTATTATCAAATGTCGGCAAACTTACCATTGCCAATATCTCCCCCGTATCGGGATCCATGGCAATGCCCGCCCCCGCCGTCCGCCCCATATTTTCCAGCTGTTCCTTAAGGCGTCCATAAAAATAGGTCTGCAAACCTCCGTCGATTGTCAGGTACGCATTTCTTCCCCGCTCCGGCGCGATCTCCGTCTGTTGCCCTAAGCTTTCATTCTTTGCATTACGATAGTCTATCGTGGCACCGTTAGTGCCGCGCAATTCTTCGTCATATTGCAATTCAAGACCTGACTTTCCGATTAGGTCATTGAGCAGCAGATCAGAATCCTTTTCCATATCTTTGTCCGAAACCAGTCCAACATATCCCGTAACATGGCTGAACATCCCCGGCTCTTCATATTGTCGCGTAAAATCATTTTCAATCTGGATATCGTCAAATGAGAGGTTTTTTATTATTGCTACTTGTTCGATACTCAGCTCGCGCGCGATTACGATGGCACTTTGCCGTTCAAGATTCACGTTCGCAAGCCATGACTGCATATCTTCCTTATTAATGGCAACGATCTGCGCCAACTGATCCAATTCCTGCCCCTGCACATCAGCCGGCTTCTTCAAAAAATCCGAAAGATTCAGCACGACACGAAATGTTGCAATATTTCTTACGAGTGGCGTATCATTGCGATCAAAAAAGATCCCCCGCTCTGCGGGCCGAACGGTAACATCACTTACATTCGCGACCGCCCTATTTTTATAAAACGTCCCCGCATTGACGCCCAAGAAAAAAACCTTTCCGGATACTATCGCAACCACGATCGCAGCCATTGCTATTACTAGCGTAAATGTCCCTTTTGAGAGCGGTATTTCCATGCAATCCAAACTAGACGTCATGTCGTCAAGCACCGATTCTTCCAAAAAAAGCTCCGAATCCTTTTGTCGCCACATATATTGGCTATAATATACGAGAATTGTGGGGAAATCAAAAGGTTATTTTTATCCTCCCCATATCTCACTCCCCGCAGATGCGGGATTTATCTTCTCCCTACTTTTTTAGTAGAAGTAGGGCAAAAAGCGCGAGCAAACTAAAAATAGGACTAGGCTCAAAAATCTCTGACAAAATTAAAAATCACCCGTTTAGCAACAGGACCCAGATTTTTAATTTTTATGGAGATTTTCTTCGCCCACTTAACCCTATTTTTTACAGCTCGCAAATGGAATACAAAAAGAGGCGCGATGCGCCTCTTTCGCATTTTCTCACTCTTCACTGAATGACATTTCTTGTGGCGGAATGAGCGTCGGATCAGTCGGTATTGTGATATGAAACACACTTCCCCGATTCAGCTGCGACTCTGCCCAGATGTCTCCCCCGTGGCGCCGCACAATGTTTTTTGTGATATACAAGCCCAACCCAGTTCCATCGGCAACGGTCTTTTGTGCGTTATCCGCGCGGAAGAACTTCGTGAATAACCGCTGCATTTCCTCTGCCGGAATCCCGATTCCCGTATCCCTTATACTCATTTCCACATATGGTTTTTCTACCTGCTGTTCGATCTCGACAGTCACCTCTCCGTTTTCGATATTATATTTAATCGCGTTCGATACCAGATTCGACAGCACAATACCAAGCTTTTGTGGATCTATGGATACGGGAATCGGGTTTGCCGATTTTTTCAAATACAATTTAATTCCCATTTCCTGCGCATACGGCATAATCTCACTTAATACCTGTTCCGCAAACACATTAATATCCATATCCTGGAATTTGTACCCATAGCGGCCCTCCTCAATCTGCGACACATCGAGTAGGTCATTCACTGTCTTTAATATATTGCTCGCGGCCATAACCCCCATATCAACCATCTCCTTCTGACTCTCCGGCATCGTTTCCTTTGCTAGTGACTCGAATATCCAATTAATGGAAGTCAGCGGAGTGCGCAATTGGTGCGCTGCAACTTCGATAAATTCGCTCTTTGACTTGAGCATCGACACCTCTCTGGTTCGGTTATGAATAATTTTCACAAATCCCAGTAGTACGCCATTGGGGTCGACGATCCGGTCTGTCGTAATTCGTAACTCCGTCGTTGGGTTTGTGAACGACATATCAACCACCTGCGGGTATGCGCCCCCCTCGGAACGGCGCACGACTGATGGCGCTATCGACGGGTACAATATCTGTGTTAGTACGGTAAATTTCGCATCCTTCGCGTACTCAGGAGTCATCATCTTACCAATCACATCCGCAGCCACAACGCCCGTCACTTGCTCGGCTGCCTTGTTTATCATCACAATCCGAAAATTCTGATCGTACGCGATCAATCCATCAAGCAGATTTGCCATAATACTCCCTAGCTCATTGCGCTCTATCTTGATCTCTCCGTTGAGCCGCGCAATGCGGACACCATTCAGCAAGATAATAGACCCCATTACGATAAAGATACCTGCACTGATTACAATCCAGATCGGCTCCAAATAAAACGAGTTAATACCCAATACTACGATTGCAAGCGGCAAAAAATACCAGAAAGGACGCATTTCCGGCATTTTTAAATATGATGTTTTCATTCCGCTTACCATTATTGCAATTGCAGACTGTAGAGTTTTCTATCGTATCGGTTTATAAACAGTATCTTGTCGTCCAATACGGTCAAATCGGTCGCATCGATCTTTGGTTCTTCGTCCTCAAATATCGCACGAATGCCATTCGTTGTCAGATCGATCTGATATATTCCATCCTGGAAATATACGCTTCGCTTCAGATATTCATCCGGAAGAACCATATGCGTCAATGCTTCCTGATCACGGGGAATAGCACAATACATTTGCGTCGATGTCGCCATAACACACTTATCGGGCAGGGTAATAAACCGCAAGGACATTGATTCCACTCCCTTATCGTCGATAACCGCCAATTTATGCCCCCTCCCTTCAGTGGTCGTGAACTTCAATGCCCGGTCTCCTAACGGAGACCACTGTACCATGAGACCACGTCCTGATAAAAACTTTGAGAGCTTCTTCGTCCCCAAATCAATCTTCCATAGGTCAGATACATATTCGGCCGATGGGGGTTGTGTTAAATAGAGCGATTCTTTTTGTGGCCATTGCAAGTCAAATCCTTTCACGTTTAAACTTATGATCTTCTGAGGAGCTGCTTGTTCATTTTTTATATCTTGAACCATAATCTGCGGTACGATAGTTCCTGAGTCATTCCCCGCTATTATCATTGCTATTTTCCCATCCCCCCCCCATGCAACATTATCAACGCCAATAAAATCCCTAATACGATCAATACTTATTCCGTCATATATTACACCATCCCCATCTTGACCTAATTTCGAAAAAATCCATCTACCTGAAGATGATACCTCAATATCAACCCCTTGCAGTCCACTTTCGCTAGTTATCTCTGTTCCGTTGCTTTCTATTTCCACAACTGATCCATTTTCTGCAATATATATAATCTTTGAAGATGTAGCTACTTCCTGCACCCAATATGTCTTCACTTGTCGAGAACTCATCATTAGCAACTTCTCCACTTTAGGTTCTATCGGAGTAATCCCCCCTCCTATTATCTCCGGAATTACTTCTATTATCTGCTTCCTATTTTGCCATGCGAAATACGCACCAACACCAAGTGCAACAACCCCTAAAATAATTCCAATTGTGATAAGCCACTTTTTATTCATTGCTCTTAGCCATATTATAATCGTACATGCAGGTGCCCCCCGGTCGTCGTCGTAAATGATTGCGGATTGCTCCCCACTGAATACTCATTCACCACATTTAACCCCGCCGCTCGCGCAGCATTTATAAAAGCGTTCACTCTCGCTGCGGTTATACTCCCCATCAATCCAATATCGACACATGTTCCATTAAAATGGCAACTCGACATATGATCCACCGTTGGTGGATACCCTTCAGTCATGCGCCATTGCAACCCAGCAGCTGTTGCTTTTGTCTGTAGCACATTCAGGGCCGCTATCAAATTTCTATTAGTCTGGCACCCTGCCCCAAAACAGGCTCCTTGCTTTACAATAAACGTCCCTCCTCCTCCGAAACTAGGCGAAGCGCAATCTACGCATGACTGAAGTTTTGCCGCCAACTCGGGCTTCGCTCCTCCGTATAAATTCACCGCGCCTTGTATTGTCTGTGCCGCTGTTATCGCTGTCGACGTCGCACCTTCATCGGTCATCGATATACCTATCTCCGTAAACTGCCTTGGCGTTATCTTTTCCTTCGGTTGCAATGCACTTTGGATGCGTGAGATGTTGATAATATTCGGGTTGATCGTATTAAAGATTACCTGAGCCCCAAACAATAGCACAATCCCTTTGAGCGCATTTTTTATATACTCATTGCTTTGTTTTATTTTACCAATATCGGCGGAAACAGTACGCAACACTCCTCCGTAGATAATCACCCCTACTGCCACAATCCCCACCAGCCCCATGAGGTACTTGTAGATCAAAAAAACAAGGTCTGCAGGACCCATTGCCCCCTGTACGATCGGGGGTAGATACCTTGGCGTATATAATTCACCTCCGGTCTGCCCCGGGTTTGCGGCTGCTGTCGATTGCGCATTCACCAACTCCGGAACAAACAATACGCCGACACATACTAACGCAAAACAAATAACTACTTCTATTACTGCAGCCTGTGATCGACGTACCATATGATTCATTATATCGAAAAATGTCTTGATTGTCATGCACTTATTGTGACCTTCCTCATTTACGGCATCTCCACAAAAACCTTGTTTCTGACGTTTTCAATCGCCTTACGCTGATTAATGATGATCGCTTCTATCGTCGATCTCGATCCAGGCGGAATGTCGCTCCCTACAGTGAATAGCAATGCTGCCTCATCCGCCTTCTTCGTATCAAGTGCCTTCCCGTCGATAGTCCACTGGAGATTCAGTGTGCGCACATCCGTCGTATTAAAAAAGAATGGCCATGCATACATTGCGTTCTCGCCCCGCTCGATGCCCTTTTTAAAATAGGGCACATCAATGACCACTTCCGGCTTTCGTATCGGAATATCGAATGTCTTTTCATACAGCTTCCCGTTGTAGCTGGGGATCGTTATCTTTATCGATGAGACTCCTCCGCCATACTTCTTATTCACGATAATAACCCTCTTTATTCCCAATCCATTTAGCTCGTTCTTTACCAGCTTACCGTCCACATACCATCTAACCCCGGTTTGAGACAAATCCGCTATCTTCCCATCTTCGATAAGTTCAAAAGTGATTGTTATCGCGCTTTCATGCGTCGGGAATGCGCGACCTTCATACCACGCAGGTACATACGTACGCGTCTGCCAGTTTGTCATGAACTCGGTTTCCGCATGCGCATGCGCAACTCCACCCAATAGCACCACCATAGCTCCAACGACACCATACCAATATTTTTTTATATTCCGACGGGTTTTTTTCATCATGCTTTTATAGTTAGATGCATTTCTTATTCTCCCATTGCTATTTTACGACGTAGCTCTGCTGCTCGAATCTCATTCGACTCTCTTCTTTCGGCCATACGATCACCCACTCCACTTACCCTGCGCTGCGTAGGCATCTCCATACGCTGTCCAACCGCCGATGCATTTACCGTTACCACTTCCCTTCTTGCCGTTTCTGCGGTCGTTGCCGCTGTCTGAGCGCTTGCCGCAACGGTCGCGTTTCGCGCCGTAGCAGTTACAGCCCCTTTTCCTCTAGTTGCAATGATCTGCCCTGCAGGTCCCACGATCTTCTCGATCTTTTCTGAATTGTTGATCATCCAAATTCCGATCATTGTTGATATGGTCTTAATGGGCAATATCGTCCCCAGTATGCCATCTAAAACCCCCCCCAATGGTTGCACAATCAATCGCTTGATCCCGACACCTCCGCGGAATATCATGTACATTTCCAATAGCGCAACCATTCCAATATTCATTATCTCAACCACCCCTATACCAGCTCCGAGCGTAACCAACAAAATAGCGACCTCAACAAGTTCTTCGATTCCTACAAGGAGTACGAGGAATATTGTTTCTGCCAGCCCGACTGTTTTTGTCTTTATTTCTTCGTCCATAGTCATCGTTCGCTCCAGTCATTACAATTTTCCTTCTTCCGCTATTTCCAATAGTTGCTCCGGATTTGTCGTTATGATCCGGTCCTCGAAATAGGACGGGATGATCTTGATCGCCACGTGCTTCATCCCCACAAGGAAAATCCCCTCTCCCACTCCCGCCGACAACACAAGACTCTTTTCCGCTTCACTGAGCGAAAAAGTCTTTGCAAGTGTTTCAATGCTCGATGGAGCCTGCTTCAATAGCAGCTGCAGCGACGAGTTCGATACAATCGGTACACCAAACGGCGAGTTCATAAAGTCATCCACGTTCTGCGTAATCGTGGTCATTCCCAAGTAATATTTACGACATCGTTTTGCGAGTGCAAACAAGAACGACGCACTGTCTGCGTGCTTCATCAAGACCCAAGCCTCATCGATGATCAGGATGCGCTTTTTCATCTCTGCGCGGATCAAATTCCAAATATAGCTCAGCATCATGTACATTGCGATTGGCCGTAACTCCTCTTCAAGATCGCGTGTCGAAAAGATCACCAACCGATTGTTGACATCCACATTCGTTGCCCGATTGGCAAACCCCGCATAAGTACCTTGGGTAAATTTGTACAGCTTCGCCGCCATACTCTTCCCTCCTTCCATGTTTTCCAAGACTGTCTGCAAATCGCTCAGTAATGGCGCTTCCAATGTCGAGAAATCCTTAATGTCACTCGTGATACCGCGCGATGCGTATGTTTCATTGATTGCTCGATCCAGCAGCGCATCTTCTTCCGGTGTGATCGCCCCCATCATCAGCTTGAGTAGGCCAACGATGTTCAAAATATGCGACTTGTACACATCGGCAGGGTCTTCTCCTTGCGGTACGACAGGGATATCCAACGGATTGATTGCCGTATCGGATGTCAGCGATATCTTCAACAAGCTTCCTCCAACCGCATCGGCCAACTTTTGGTACTCGTTTTCCGGATCGATGACGATGACGTCAATGCCCATCATTAACGAACGCAAAATTTCCAATTTTGTACCATACGATTTACCGGCACCGGATTTTGCGAATACCACCTGGTTCGCGTTTTCCAATGAGAATCGGTCAAAAATAATCAACGAATTGTTATGCTGATTAATACCGTACAATACACCCTTATCTGACGTGAGGTCTTCCGATACGAATGGAAAAAATGACGAGATCGGACTCGTATTCAATGCAGTGTGGATCTGCAATTTGTCCTGCGCAATTGGTAATGTCGAAATAAATCCTTCAATATGTTGAAAGATCGACGGCTTCACATACACCATCTGACTATCCAGCATTGACGTGATACGATCTTCCGCCCGCGCAAGCTCATCGACAGAATTCGCGTAGATCGTTATATATACCCCCACATCAAATAACTTCTCTTCCGCCTGCTGCAATTGATCGCGCAGGGCTTCGATATCCTGATATGCCGTTTCCAATGCCGGGTCTCGGACCAATCCTTTTTCATCACGCTCCGAAAGCTGCGCCTCTACCTGAGTCACTTTTCTTCGCAACTTCGATAGCGCCGCCGATGTATCGATCGGATGCACAAAAATGGAAATGTCTAGAAGATTTGGCAAATTAATGATCACGTCAAACCACCCGGTCGACAGATATCGCGGATAGGTGAACACGAAAATCGTCTTTGCGTACGTATCTCCGAGTCTTATGTAATTAGGATTTGCTTCAAGCGCAGCAGGAGCGATGACATTCTTTACGTCGTCCCCCTCCTCATATGCCTGCGGTACGGTTATTTTTTCCATTTTTGTAGTTAGTGTTGTCATTCCGTGCTTGACACGGAATCTTATTATTAGCCTTCCGATACGAGATTCTGAAACAAGTTCAGGATGACACACTTATTATTTCTGTTTCGCGATTCCTATTCCCTTCTTCTCGGTTGCCGCAGGATTATATAAATTATAAAATAGTTCGATCAGCTCGGCATCATTTAATGTGACTGCGCGCAATCCGATTCCTGAAAGTCCCGTCGCAACGTGGTCGGCGCGCTGATTCAACTGTTCTATCTGTTCATTTAATGTCTTTTCGTCCTCCGTTTTCGTATCCTTTTTCTTTCCAAAAAATGGAATGCCGCTCATTATTCCTCCCGATGTCGGTAATCCAGCAGTGTCGTACGAAACCACAACAAAGAACGACTTGCCCATGATGTCGCTTTGTTCGACGAATGACTTGATGAATTCGCCATATTCGGCGATCTGCTCTCGAAGCAATTCATTTTCCTCGTGTTCCTTGCGTTGTTCCAGCCCCTCCAAGTAGCCCTGAATATTGAGTCTTCTCGAATGGACAATAATCTGCAGCGAAAAATCGAGTGAGTTTAAAAAGCTCTGGTATGCCTGTAAAATAATATTTTTATCCTCTTCGGATTTTAACGCAAAATTGATCCCACTTACCAGTAAGATCTTGCGCAATGAACCTCCCTTAAGAATCACCGTTCCCCTCTGTACCCGTTCTACATCTACAAATTGTTGCGTTGCCTGTGCTTCTACTGCCATATATCACGTATTATACACTAAGATTTGCCCTTTTGCATTCTCCCCATCCTTCTTTCTATCGATTAATTTTGCAATTGATCAATCGTCCAATCAACTCTCTACCTAAAATCCACCCGTTTCGCCACCTCCTGCTCACCTGTCTGCCTTCTAAATATGCTCAGCTTTTCCGCAACTGCCGCAGGGATTGCCTTCTCGCGTTGCGGGATTGGATTCTTTCTTGTCGTAAGATCCGATGACAGCTTATTAATCGATGGCATTTGGGCAGTAAATTGCTTCAGCGTGTTTCTTTGGTCGATAATCTTTTCTTCAGGAACCGGTGCTGTTGTCGGTTTAATGTTTGCAAATTCCGGCACTTCAATCACGCGCTCCTTTATTTCCCGCTTCCATAGATATAACCTTGGCTTCCAGAAGAATCCTACAGCCGCAAATGCAATGCGTGTCAGGGGCTGTCCGTTAACCTTTACCAGCGCCAATGCAAGCGCCCCTCCGAGCGATATAAGCGCAACTATCGCACCTGCCAAAAAAGGCATCGTTGTAAACGCTAAAAATGCCACTACTCCTCCTCCAACCACGTACAGCAACTGTCGTAACGAAAAAGGACCGGCGATTTTGTCTTCTATTTCAATAAATTGAGGTATTTGGAATTGCATGGGTAGCTCGATAGCAAATAGCTTATTAGCTCGTTGGTGGCATGTGGATATTTTGTCATTCCGGCGGAGGCCGGAATTTATTTTGATCTGGACCCCGGCCTCCGCCGGGGTGACAATTTGGTCCGATTTATTACTTCTTATCCTGTACCCGCTCCAGCATCCGCAGGTCGACAATGTCGTCGTTTACCGGAATCTGCGCAAGTTGTGGTTCCTTCGCTGCGGGCGCTTGCTGAGCAACTACACCAACCCGTTGCGGCGTCTTCATTATCGTAGCTTCAGGAATCTTTGGCATCGATGCCATCGGCTTGCCCTCCTCCGGCATTGCCGGTACGGGAATGGCAACGGATGAGATCACTTCATTCTGCGCGCCAAGATCAACAACCCTTGGCTCAAAGTCTACCACATGCTCCTGCTTTGTCGTAGGGACGAATATCGGCTCTATACCCTTTTGTTGTGCCTGCTCTTGCTGGCCAAACATATCCTGAGGAGCCTTTGCACTCGTATAATGGACCACTTTCACCTCCTGTTGCGGTGTTTTTGCCACCTCCTCCGACTTCTTCCCCAACCCCTCAATCATACTTATCTGAGCCGTTACGGCAGGGCCTGCGGATTTTTGCTCCTGATTACGCTTAAATCCAAATACTCCTCCAAATGAACTCAGCGGTCTTCTCTTTTGTGTCACCGGCACAAGATCAGCTTCGGCATGTATAATTGTCGGGGCCGGCATACCGACTCCATCTTCCGCTGCCCCCGTTGGGACACTTACATTCCTACCCATATCCCCTTCGATTCGCACCTTTCTTATTTCCACAGATGCTTCCTGCTCTTCCGTTACTATCGCAGGATTTATACGATCAGTCGCGATCATTGCAGGGGTTTGCGCAGTCGCCTCCCCGCTCGTTTGCGCTGCATTCTGCTCTCGTGCGGGCCCCTCCTCCGCCATAATAGCCGGACTTTCTCCTGATACATCCGCGCGTAACTTCAAAATTAACCCTTTAACCGGATCGAATATCCGTTTATCAATTTGAAAAATGATCGGGTCGATCGCCTTTTGATCCATCCCCGGGATGGATTGCAATTCCTTTGCTAAGTCGTTGATATGAGTAAATCCAAGCAGTATGTTACCCATAACTATCAATACCACATCAATAATTTCTTCCGACAATCCAGCGTCCTCGCATGCCTTCCATATAATTTCCCCATTATCCACAGAGAAAAAGGCCTCCTTAAGCTCGTCAGGCACCTGTCCCCATCGGTCATAGATTTGTTCGTTGGTCACTGTTTGCATTGCCGTTACTTTTGGTTATGCTTTTTTCTCTTCTTCCTTACTTGCCGTATACAAACGACTTGCCCCCGACTTTCTCATTGAATCCTGCATGCGCACTATATGTTGATAATCCTCAGACTCCTTCTTCATCGATGAGAAGTCCGCACTGTCCCGTGCATGCAACATCTTCATCTGCGCTTCGATATCATTTAGTACGCGTTCTCCTCCGAGATTCTTATATGCCTTTGCATCATGTTCTTCGATCCATGTCAGCATTTCCTTAATATCTTTTGTTTTCGCTATATCCTCATTTGTTGCCTTAAGCTCTTTCATAACCGAAACCAATTCTTTATTGGTTGCTCCGGCGATCTCAGCACCCTTCGTCGCCTTGATTCCGTCGATCACTCCCTGCTTTATTTCGGCACCAATCCCTTCTATCTTACCCATGAATTTTTTCACCTCCGGACCCTTACCAATACCTTTCGTAAGAGAAGCGAGGGCACGTGGATCGTTCATCATTAATGACTGTAGCGCTTCCTTACCGTATTTGCCTTTATCATAGAAATCAAATCCCAGAGCAACGCGATCCTTTTCGGCAAATGAATCAAAGAACTTCTTCGCCTCCTCCTGATACTTCTTCTTTGCACTTACAATAGCATCTGTCTTGGCCACGCCTGGTGGCAATGCATTTGCTGCGTCAACGCCCTTTTGTGCGGTCAGCATCTCGGCATTCCTTCCTGCTGCCTTAGTTAGCTTTGCATATGCTCCTGCGCCACCAATGCCATCGAACTGCCCCTTAATGCCAGTCGCACCCGTGCTCATAATATCCGCATCAAGGATCTTTTCGTTGATCTTCCCTAGGTTGCCACCCTTAGCGAGCTGCTGTTGCGCAAAGAACTTCTCGTCGGTAGCCATGGTCGCATAGCGGCCGGCCAAGCTGTCGTCGGACATTCCCTTGAACTTCTCGTCGAATGCCTTCTTAAGCGCTGCCTGCTGCGATTGCGATATCGCCTGCCCTGCGCGTCCCAAAGCACCAGCAGTCCTCCCTTTGGCCCAACCCATAACACCCGGCTTACGCTCCGCCTCCATCTTGCGTAGATCGGCCGCACTTACGCCATACTTCTTGGCAACATAGCCTGCCCCAGCAATGCCTGCTGCCGCGCCCCGCGCACCCATGCGGCGCGCTCCGCGTTCAGTCTCTCTGCGCACATATGCCTGCGTGCCCTTGCCCATCTTTTCGAGCCTCGCCTTACTCCAGCCAGACATATTACTGATCATGTCCTTGCTTCCTTTTGCTCCCTTCAAGCTGATGCTATTTGCCGCGATCAACGACATCATCATGAACATGATCGCCATGGCGGCCTGCACAACGGAACTCATCGTAAACAGAAGGCCATCTCCAAACGCATACGTTGCGTTGCCACCGCTACCGGCAGCTGTCGGAGCGGGATTATCGAATGCATTTAGCGATGTTAGTGACAGCCACATGAAAAATATCATGACCGGTGGGAACATCGTCCATCGCACAAAGTCATTCCACCATTTGTCCCAATGACTACGCGTTGACGGAAATATCCTGGAAACGAATACGATCGGTGTAAGCACCAGCAAAAATGTCAACGTAAAATACCGGATGAATAACATCGCCGCGATCGTCATCATAATGACCGATGCGATAAGCGTGAAGATGATAATGAACACCATACTTCCGATAATGCTCAATATCCCTGATCCGAATTTGTCCATTGCTCCCGCAATGCTTGTAGCTCCGCTTTTTGTACTCAAAAATCCTGAAATATCAAACCCACTCGCGAGCGCAGACGTTATATTCCCTCCCGACAATCCAGACTGCTGTACAAAAAACTCGGTCACCATTCCTGAAAAATCAATCAGCACTCCAGGAATCACCAAACTGAAGTTCACAAGAAGTGAAATGACGATCAGAGGCACTAATGCCTTCTTCATGCCGTATGACTCAAAATTCAGCATCGTCGCAAATGCGATGACGATCAACGCTATTACGAGCGCCAGATCTGCTACGTTTACGAATACCGTCCACCCCTTAAAGAGAAATACGTTCTTTGCCGGATCCAATATTGTATTATTCAGATTCATGCCCAGTTCGATGAACGAACCTCCAAGCATAAAGAACTTCTGGGCAACCCAAGTAAAAATTACTAAAATAGCCTGACTCGCCTTGGTGATTACGGACGTCCCTAAAGAATCAATATATCCCGCCACCTGTGCGTATGTAAACTGCGTAAGCGCGATTTCAAAAATCGCGCTTACAAGTCCGATTAAAAGAATTTTTTTATAGATCGATTTCATGTGGCGATAGCACCAATTCCAGTCTCACTTTTTCTTCCTAGACTCCTATGGAGTTGCAGGCGTCCCAGCTCCCTGCACAGTCCTGCATGTTTGCAGTCGTGTTAAAACAAGATCCAGCTCTCCTTTCCATGCAACAGACTGATCCTTCGCATCTTGCAGTTGTTGTGGGTATGCTGTGGTTGGATCAGTAATCAAGGCGCCGCGCGCGTACTTGTCCATGAAGTCCTTCACGGCATTTGTTGCCAGAATAGCCTCTCTCGTATTAAGCATATTCGCCCCTTCAACCCTGCTAATAGCCCCCTGCGCCTCATCGAGTTTCGCCTGCAGGTCCGCCAGTTCCGTTGTAAGTAATCCGCCGCGCGCCGTCACTTCTGCAATCTCATTTTCCGTAACTTGTGGCGGACATAGCACACCCGCCTCCTGGATCCCTTTGATCGCGCTGAGGTTTGCCGTTATTTGCTCGCTATAAGTTACCGATAAGCGCTTTTGCGCAACCAATGCACTCCACTGATCTTTAAACGGCTTTACTTGATCCGTCAGATCCTTCTTGTCGTCATTCGTAAGTGCGTCGATCTCCGGAGCGAGTTGCGTTGATGGATTAAACCCATTCTGAGGGTTCTCATTTCCCGTCATCAGTGCTAGTCCTTCGCTCATCATGCGATTGATTCCCGCATTGATCGCAGCCGAAATAATGCTCTGTACTCCCGATACATAGATATTGTCAGATCCGATCATATTTTTCACCGCCCCCGCGACAGCGTCTCCTGGTGTCTGGACCTGTTCCTTCGTACATGTCGCTGCCTCCGTGGCATAGTCGTAACAATAGTTTGGATCGCCCGTATCAAAATAATTATTTGCGACACAGTAATCGTACATTTCCTGCGAGTTGTCCTCGATACACTTACTCACCGACAAGAATCCACTACCTGCACCCGCTTCCTGCTTCTTTTTCTCTGCGCTCACGGTCGATCGCGTCTTCATGTCGTCATCAAACATAACCAACTGCATGTAGAGATTGTTCTCCGGCTTTATCGAGGCGCCATACGCAAGCCATCCTCCATTTTCAAAATTTTCATAAAAATCCTCCACATTCGCCACGATATCCGAAATGGTACAGCTTGCCTGTTGGCTTACCGGCTGCTCTTCCGGGATCATTGCGATCTTCAGCTGTAATGCGAATGGCGTACACAGGTTCGCGAGCTGCGTCTGGCTTATCGTTTGGTTGACTCCTTCCATTGCGGCATCCTTCAGGAGCCCTCCCCAATCGCTAACAAATTTCGGCTTTCCGTTCCCTTGGATCCACGCAACCGTCTGCTTGTTGATCTCGTTAACGATTGCCTTTACAACCTGATCGCGCAACGTATTCCATAATTCGGTCTTCGCCCACTGCGCAACTTGCGTCACCCAATTCATACTGTTCGCAGCCGAGCCAATCGCCGTCAATGCGTTAAGCGGTCCATCAATGACTGGAATCGCGTATGACTTCTGTGGCGTCGCTAATCCAACCATAAGCACAGCAACGCACATCATCGAAACGATAATTTTTTTCACTGTAGTATGCATGAAATTATAATCCTACTTCAGTATACATTTTTTGCAGCAACTTTTGTAGTAGCGATGAATTTTGACCAAACTCAGACAAGGACTGAGCAACCGAATATCCTTTCAATGGATCGGCCGCGCATCCCGCTATCCCGGAAAAAATAACGCTTCCTTGTAAATAATGCGTGATCCCTTGCTTGTGAAACACCACCCATTGCGATGGCGTTTGTATCTTCATCATATCCCTTGCGATTGCAGTATAGTCATCAGACAATTCTTTGCTGATATTCGTCTGTTGACCCGCGCAGGATTGCTCTATCAATCCCTCCAATCCTCCGGGGATATTTTTATATGATTCCTTTACCGGATGGCGCGCCAGCATCGCTTCAAGGTCCTTCAAATACCGCCGCTTCGCATCCCGCGTGTTGTTCATAATCGTCTTTAAATCGGAATTCTTTACCACGATTCCTTCAAATACCGCATTGGTCGATTCAGCAACTGACCGCTCGACTGCATTGCGCACCTCTGCCGTATCACTGTTCTTTTCATCAAACGGACTCTTCCCTTGCTGATCAAGTGTCTTCATTTGTTCGAACGTTGCGCGCGCGATCACCTTTGTCATGTTTGCGCCATCATCCCCTTTACCCTCGCTCAACAAATCCGCACCCATCAGCCCCGCTCCCAATCCCTCCAGTTCAGTCAATGCGGATGTTCCGTCGAGCGTTGCATTGCCTCTACCCTCCAGCTTGTCCACTTGACCGGCCTCATTTCTACTTGCGACTCCATATGCGGCAAAAAGTACCGCCGCAAGTCCTATAAACATAATTGCTATTCCTTTTTTCTCCATACTATTTTTATAGTATAGCCGTAAACATAATTAACGGCAAACGTTTTTCATTGCGTTATTGAGCCAATACCATTCCGTAATAGAATGCCATGTTCCTCGCAAAATATTCGTTCATCAATGGACTCATAAGTCGCTCCACAGGCGCATATGTATCCGTCAGAATAATGGTATCTTCATCCGTCATGGACCGATCAATACTTCGCTTTGCGAGAAATGCCCCATTTTCCCCTCGCAGTATCTTTGTTCGCAGTTCCTGCACACCAATGGGTATTTTCGTATTCACCCCCACTAGTACGATATTCTGCGCATCATATGCATCCGCACCAAAGGCAAAAACGTAATAGTTTTCAAATACCAACCCGAATGTCTTTTCCATACTTTTAAAAAACTCTTCCCCCGCTCCTTTTCGTACCGAACTGAAGTTTACCGCAAATACTCCCCCTTCGTTTAGACGTGCTTTTGCTTCCTCAAAAAATTCTTTCGTCGCCATATGCCATGGTACTGAAATGAACGAATTATACGCATCAGAAAAAATGAGATCATACCGTCTGTCCGTCTGACGCAAAAAATTTCTCCCGTCTCCCACTCTTTGCCGTACCGGATAGTCATTTAATTGAAAATACTCATCGGCGACCCGCTGTACCTTCGGATCAATCTCAACGGTCGTCACGTCAGCTCCTTTATAAAAATCGGCTAATTTTTTTGATAAGTCATACGACCCCCCGCCTATCACCAACATATCCTGCATTCTCTCATGTATCGCGCCGAAGATCGGATATATTTCCGGATATGTCCCCAGATGCTGCCCCTCAACCCCCTCAACACTATGGGAATCCGTGTCGAGCAACAACATTCTTACCCTACCTCTATCTCCCAACTCTCTATCAATAATCCTGATCTTATAATATTCACTCTCCGCGGCAAACACGACCCCTCGTACATCCGCAAACAAATACATCGCGTAGGTCATCATCCCCACTATTGAGAACAGTAAACCGATCAATCCTATCGTCGTTTTTTTGATCCGAGCCAATACCATTGCATTGGTCAATACAAGCAGAGCCATCAGCAGTATCGTCGTCACGCTGCCGATATATCCGATAAAATAGAACCCCGTTAAAAATGTCCCCGCAATACTTCCCAACGACCATGCCGCCGATATCTGGCCTGATCGAATTCCTGTCGCATCGATGGTTTGCAAATGCAACTTCAGTATCCCCGGATAGAGCGTCCCGAAGAACACTGCCGGAATAAAAAACAAAAGGAACGCCAACAAGATCGTTGTCATTGACATCGACAACCCCGAAAGTGCAACAATGGGGGAAAAATATGAGAACAGCGGTATAAAAAACGTTGCAACTGATGCCGCAATAAACAGCATTGCCAATGACCGATGAGACTTCTTTCGATCGATATACACTCCTCCTGCATAGTTCCCTACCGCCATACCAAGTAGAATCACGCCAATAACCGACGTCCACGTATAGATGGACGATCCTACATATGGCGCCATCAGACGGGTAGCAATCAATTCGATCGTCATCAGCGCGAAACCCGCTATAAACGCCGATACAATCAATATATTTAACTTCTTCATGAAAAAATCACCATTAGCTTGTAAATATCTTCCATAGAAAGATCATGCGATCGCATCTTCGCGTCAAACCCAGCACGCTGCAGTGCTTCTATGATTACTTCTTTATCCCCGTCCTTTCCCGCAAGATTATTTATGATCGTCTTACGCGGCTGTGAGAACAACTGTCTGATAAACGCATAGTACCGGATACTATCTCCTTCAGTCGGATGCACATCCAATCGAATGGTCGCACTATCAATCTTCGGTGGCGGATTAAAATCCTTCTTCGGTACAATATCGATAATCGATGCTGTCGCCCAATACTGCACACTTGCGGCGAGCAGGTTCATCTTCGGCGACTGTGCGCAAATGCGTTCGGCAACCTCTTTCTGAATCGTCATCACGACACGCATCGGCTTATGTTCCAATTCTTCGATCACCCGCAACAGGTATCCTGTTATATAGTAGGGAATATTTCCTGCGATCATGTAAGGCTCCCCTTGTCGCTCCAACTCTTCTACTACCATCGGCAACAATTCCAACGCGTTTCCTTCGATGACTTCAAACCCGGGGTGGATTCCCGCCTCCGCGGGAATGACAAAAGAAGCGAATTTTTCCTTCAATGGTTCGATCAGTGCCTTATCGCGCTCAAGTGCCGTCACTCGCGCTCCAGCTTCTAAAAGATATTGTGTCAGCTCGCCATGACCTGGACCAACTTCAATAACAACACTGTCCCTTGTTATTTCAAGTGCATCCGATACCTTCTTTAACTTCTCCAAATTGATCAAAAAATGTTGTCCAAGCTTTTGTCCCATATCAGGACAGTATACAGGTAATCAGTAATATGCGACAAGGAGCACCTGTATACAACGTTTGTCCGCCGACTGGCGGACAAACGTTGTATGTTTTTTATCAGGCAATCCCAATTATCTCTGCACCTATTCGGCAATAAAAATTCGGCAGATGCCTGCCGAATTTTTATTGCCGAACTCCATATTCCCTTTTTCCTTTTCCTTTTTCCACCCTCTTAATCCATATCAATATATCGCTCTTCATCATCAAATCCCCTCCCTCCTTCAAATTCCATCAATCCCGATGGGATTTCGCTCAAAAATCGTGATGGCAAATGATAGAAGGTCAGATACAGTTCCTTACGCGCACGAGTCATCGCCACGTACATCAAGCGCCGTTCTTCTTCTATCTCATTTTCATTATGATACGACATCTGGTGCGGCAGCAATCCATCATTCACACCGATCACGAATACCGCATCGAATTCCAAACCTTTTGCCATATGGATGGTCATCAAGTTCACGACACTGTCCTGCACCTTCTTGAGATCCTTCTTCTTTACCGTATCAGTTGATTCGAGCAGCGAGATACGCTCCAAGAAGTCTTCCATCTTCTCGAATCCGCTCGCAAACTCGATAAGCTCCTTGATGTTTTCAATGCGTTCGGTCGAATTAGTCTGCGTGCGCTCGATATAATTGAAGTAATCGGTCGTCATCAAGATGTATCCGATCAACTCCACCGGTCGCAGTACCGCCGCTTTACTCGGCAGCTCCTCCTTGAGTTGTGTATACGGCTTCTTGAGGAAGCTCTTTTTGAGACGATCGAGACTTACGCTGTCCTGCGGATTGGACCCATATCGCAATGCGGCCACGATATCCTTGATCTCCTTGCGTTCGTAGAACTTCAACCCTCCAAATATCCGATATGATAGTCCCCGCTCGATCAGCGCCTGCTCAATAGCACGTGACTGCGCGTTTGTGCGATAGAGAATCGCAATCGAGCCATAATCCGAGAACATGCGAATCGTATCAATGTGCCCGGCTATCCATTCCGCTTCTCCGTCAGCCGTATATTGTTCAACTACCTTCACGCGCCCTCCTTCGGGGTTGTTCGTCCACAGCGTCTTCGACTTCTGTAAATGATTATGCGCGATGACCGCCGATGCCGCTTTAATGATGTTTTGCGTCGAACGATAATTCTCTTCGAGTAATACCACTTTCGCATCCGGCCAATCCTTTTCGAAGTTCAAGAAGTTTCGGAAGTCCGACCCACGAAATTTGAAGATTGATTGTTGGTCGTCTCCCACTACACTCAGATTACGATATTTATTTGCCAACAATTTAATAAGCGTATATTGAGCTGTGTTGGTGTCCTGGTATTCGTCTACCAAGATGTAGCGGAATTTTTCCTGATACTGGTCCAATATCTCCGGGTTGCCCAAAAACAACATTCCCGGTTTTTGGATTAGGTCGTCAAAGTCGAATGCATTGTTCGCCTGCAGTGCCTGCTCGTAGAGTTTAAATAGCTTATAGACGGTTTCATCTTCCGCCGCTTCCGGGTCGATCATCTCGTCCTTGATCTTTGAGAACTCGCGCCGTAAGACCAATGGCGTTAACCGCTTTACATCGCGCTCAGAAAGTCCCGCCCCGGCAGCCACCTTTTTGATCAATGACTTACTGTCGTCCGCATCGAAGATGGTGTAGTTCGAGTTTCTCCCGAATAGCCGCGCCTCCTTCTTCAATATCCGCGCTCCAAATGAGTGGAACGTGCCCAAGAACATCGCCTTAAACGATTCCTTGTCCTGCGCAAGCAGCTTTTCCGTGCGCTCCTTCATTTCTCCCGCCGCCTTGTTCGTAAAGGTGATGGCGACGATATTCTCCGGCTTCACGCCGCTGTGCAACAAAGCAGCCAACCGGCTCGTCAGTGTCTTAGTCTTCCCCGATCCTGCACCCGCAACGATCAAGAGCGGGCCTTCGCCATGTTCCACCGCCGCGCGTTGTTTATCATTCAATTCTTCAAAATGTATCATAAGTATGGTATCGCTTTCTCTTTTGTGTTCTCTATCTTACCTAACTATTACTCCGTTGTCATCCTTCATGATTACTATTCAACCTCAACTGCGCTAACGCTATTATGCCCGCAGATGCGAGCTCATCTTTTTCGTACTTTTTTAGTAAAAGTACGGCCGTCGGCTCCGTGCAGGAAAAAATACTACGCCGACATGCCGGCACGTTGCATGCGATCCGTCAGCTCGCGGATCGCTAGCAACGCCAAGGCTCAAAGCGCGAGCAAAGTAAAAATAGAGAGTGGACTCTAAAATTTCTTACAAAACTAAAAATTACCCGTTTTCCCAACGGGACCCAGATTTTTAGTTTTTGATGAAATTTTCTTCGCCCATCTAATCTCTATTTTTACAGCTCGCAGATAAAATGCGCTTCAGCACTTTCAATATAAAAATAAAAGCCATATCCAACATGCGTGGTACAGCTTTATTGCTTGCGGATATCCCTCCGCTGAGTCCTACCTAATTTACCTTTCTACTGCTTTACATCATCAATGACTAAGAGGTGGCGTTTTATGGTACAGCCTTACTACTTAACAAATAGTACGTTGGACGAGAGCCATACCGCATTCTCGCTCCAATACTCCTCAAATGCTTCTTGAGACTCGGTCCACTCGTCCATCGCCTGCATGTACTCTTCTTCGAGTTCTCCCATGAGCGCAAGTAGGGCCTTGTCTCTGGCGTGAAACCTGATCGCATTCCCCGCCTCTTCCACAACGATCCCGTTTGGGAGTAATACGAACAGGCTTGAATTAAAGAGTACTCCTGGGAGAGCGTTTTCGACCTCCGCTGCTACTTCGTCGAAGTAGCCGTCTTCATTTACTTCCAGAATCTCGTACGCCTTTTTATTGAGGTACGAGCGCTCCGCCTGGGTGATATTCCCAAACAAGAGTTTCTTCCCAATCCCACATAATCTCCTGATCTTTTCCTGGATTGCGGCTGGTGCGTCTTCAAACTTCCTATCACTCCTAAAATATTCCTCAAACGTTTTCATACTGCCTCCTCTTTCCTTTAAGATTTAACAGCGCATTTCTCTGCTGCTCCCAATGAGCAGCAGAGAAAATGACTGCCAAATCCCGCATGTGGTTTTCAATGTTCTTGTTATATTTATATCATAATTATTATAAATTGTCAATGTCTTCGCTTGAAGGGGGTGCCCTGGACCTCATCCTTCGCCGAAATGAAATGACAGATAAAAAAATGTACGTCATCGGATGACGTACATTTTAAACTATAGATCCCTCGGTTCCGTTCCACTCCGCTTCACTCGAGATGACACACTCCGTCATTCCGAGCTCGGCCCTCGGCGTTACTAGCGAGTGCAGCGAGTATGCAACGTGCCAAAATACTCGAGGCACATAAGGTCCCGCGCTTCGCATGTCGAGGAATCTGCTTTTATATTTCCCTTATCCTATATTGAAATGCTTCGCTCAGGTGGTTATTAGTAACCTTGTCGGACCCTTCGAGGTCCGCTATCGTGCGCGCCGTCTTGAGCATGCGGTAATAGCCACGAGCGGAGATGAACGATTTTTCGAGCATCCTTTTTACAAATTGTTTTCCTGCATCATCCAATTGCACTACCTTATCCGCCAATTTCGATGGCATCTCGGCATTTGTATAGATCCTTGGTATTATATCCGTAAAACGACGAGCCTGTATCAGGCGGGCGTTTAGTACCTGTTCGCGGACCGCGTCACTTTCATCTGATTCCTTTTCCTTGGATAATTCCTCTATCTTTACCCTTGGCACTTTTATCTGTATATCTATGCGATCGAGCAATGGCCCGGAAAGCTTACGCTGATAGCGTGCGATTTCGTGTGCGCCACACTGACACGTCTTTTCTTCGTCACCGTAGTATCCGCATGGGCATGGGTTCATTGCCGCGACTAATGTAAATCGAGCCGGAAACTTCAATACGCTCTTTGCACGCGCGACGCATACATCCCCATTTTCGAGTGGCTGTCGTAATGATTCGAGCAGATCCCGCCGGAACTCCGGTAACTCATCCAAAAACAATACACCCCGGTGCGCAAGCGATATCTCTCCCGGGCGCGGATTTGCACCGCCCCCAATGACCGATGCCGGCGATGCGCTGTGATGTGGCGCTCGAAACGGGCGCGTCATTGCAAGCACATCGCTATTAGCGATCCCCGCCGCACTATATATCTGCATCACCTCCATAGCCTCGTCCACCACTAGCGGAGGCAAAATAGAAACCAATGCTTGTGCCAGCATTGTCTTTCCCGCTCCCGGTGAACCACTCATCAGTAGATTGTGCCCACCCGCCGCTGCGATCATCAGCGCACGTTTTGCATTCATTTGTCCTTTTATCTCGGAAATGTCAGTGCTATATCTTGCCGTATCCCACTCCAGCTTCGTCAGTGGATACGGTTCGATCAGCACACGCCCTTCCAGATGATCGATTAATGTCACCATATCAGTAATTGGGATCACATCAACTCCACTCACAATCGCAGCTTCTTGCGCATTTTCTACGGGAATAAATACCTTGGCTATATGCAACTCCTTTGCGAGACGAGCAATCGCGAGCGCACCTTTTATCGAACGTGCCTTCCCATCAAGCGATAACTCGCCAATAAAGAGCTTATCAGCCGTTTCGAATTCCTTAATCTGCTTGGTTGCCAACAAATATCCCATCGCTATTGCGAGATCATATTGCGACCCCGCCTTTTTGATATCCGCCGGGGCAAGATTTACCGTAATTCTTCTATTTTCTCGATTGGGCGGTTTTATATTCGAGTTCTTCAATGCGGCGTTGACCCGCTCCTTTGCCTCGTTTAGTGCCTTGTCGGCAAGACCCACAATTGTAAACGAATGAAGACCGACGTTTATGTCGGTCTCCACTTCGATTAATTTTGCTTCAATCCCCTCAAGTTCTGCCGAGTATACCTTTGAGAAGTGTTCCATGAAATTTATGCAAAGTACAAATTAGAAAAACTGGATTCCGGCCTCCGCCGGAATGACACAGAAAACTCTTAAGCGTTTTCTTCCTCACGAGCTAATTTTTTGCACGAGCGACACAACTTCGATGTACTGTTTACCTGCAACATGTCCATGCCAATATCCTCTCCGCATTCCTCGCATTTACCAAAAGTCCCTTTCTCCATACGCGCCAGTGCGGAATCGATATCGGCTAGTCGTTCACGTAAAACCTGGGATGCCGCTGTTTGATTTTGCCATTCGGTCGATTCATCCGCCTCTTCTTCGAGCGAATCAATATCATCCCCAAAATCTTCCCCCTGCTCCAGGGTATCAATCTTTACTTCAAGCATCGCTTTTTCATCCTCAAGCTCATTTTTTATTGATTCCAATTTTTCTTTGTTCATATATTAGCCAATTAATTTAAATATGTACGGGAACACTACGAAATATCCCAATAATCCAAGACCAACAATACCTATAACAATACCTATTGTTATCAATACCATGTTCATCGTTCCGGACGATGTTTGCCCTTGCGGAGCTTTTTGAATTGGTACCGTAGGCATTTGCGGAGCCATAGGCGTTTCAAACAGCGGTTTCTCCGGTCCCGTGTATGCCGGGGCTTGCGGAGCGGCATCACGCTGCGATGCAAACGCTTCCTGCGCTCCCTGGGTCGGAACTTCTCCTCCACCTTCTCTGAAAGCCTTGAGGTCTGATTCCATAGTTCGGATATCGATCTCCAGCGCGGGCGGCTCGGGAACTTTCTTTTCCGGAGCTGCCGGATCTTGTGTCGGATTTGTCTGATTATCCATATGAATAGTATAAAGGAAAAAGGAAAAAGGAAAAAGGGGGATGCATTGACATGACAAATAAAAAGTGGTTACGTTATTCCAGTACTACAAAATCGAATATCTTAACTAAAGGAGAGAACATTATGCCGTGTATCATTTGGTTAGTCCTGTGCATCTTCGGAGCCGCCATCTGCGCAATCGTGTATCCCTACAAAGACGGGACCGGAGCGAAAGCAGAATTCTGGGCGACAAAAAAGCCGCGGGTAAAAACCTGCGCCAAATACATGATCTTTGCATCTTTCGGTACCATCTTCCTCTCGCCCGTCTACTATGAATTCCCGGGGTCAGATTCAACCGTCGTTACGTTTGAGGGCGCCAAGGCGATCAAGCATCCTTTTGGGGCGTTCTGCTGGGAATGGTCAGAATATTCAAACCTCCCTACCGGAGCGATCAACGTTTCAAGTGGCGTAACATTCCTCACGGAAAATCCAAAGGTTCGCCACTTAAAGTACAGAGTCGGCTCACAAATTTCCGATCCGGAACTTTTCTACCGCAACAAAGGACGACGGATCCACTCTTCCGAGATGGACAGTAACTCCGGCGGCGCGGATACGAGGACCTTTATTCACTCTTCCGGATACTCGGTCAAAAACGAAACTCAGGCAATTGTCGCTTCGCAGCTGTTCGAATTCAACAATCGGTTTTCGAAGCAGCTGGCGCAGCTCTACAATCCGCTTGAAGCGAATCAGCAACGCGAGTTCCGATCGTTGATCGAGCCGTGGCTAAATGCTCAGCTCGCAAAGGATGGCATTGCAGTTGTGGTCGGAAACTTCTCGATCGAGTGACTTTCCCTGTGCTCCCTATCAATCGCCGACCATCATGGTCGGCTTTTTTGTTGGTTGGATTGGGGAGTAAATACGGGGATGTTTATATTCTTTCCCTCTGTTCGTAGTCTGCCGTGCCCACAGCCGAATCGCGCCGCCTACTAGCGGCTGCGATTCTATGAGGCACACAAACGCAAAACCGACATTCATTCGAATGTCGGTTTTGCGTTTGTGTGCCCCCAAGGAGAATCGGACTCCTCTTTACAGGATGAAAACCTGTTGTCCTGACCACTAGACGATGGGGGCGCATGTAATTTACTTTATATCAAATCCTAGCTTAGTTAGCAATTCTTTTCTCGTTTGATAGCTTCTTTTTAATTGCAATTCCCGTTTTCTTGCCTCTGATTTTATGACGTAGTTTTCTGTATACTTCAAAATAAACAGGATTCTATGTTTTATTGACTTAGTCTTTCCCGAATTATGCTCCTTTAACCTTTTATCAACATTATCGGTTATGCCAATATAATACCCAAAATCAATCGTGCTTTGCAAAATGTATAGAAAATACATAAATGATTTTAAAGGATGCCCGCCGAAGGCGGGTCCGCTCTCTGGCGGAAAAACCTGTTGTCCTAACCATTAGACGATGGGAGCTTACGTATTTATAAGCGTTTTAAATCATACACGACCCACCCAAAAAAATCAACCAAAAATAAGGGGTATTTGCGCACCCCTTATTAATTGCCACACCGACAACCCAACTTATTTTCAACACAAGTCAGGACATTTGCCTATCGACTCAGATTCCGCAAGTATTCTTTCTGCAATAGCCCCGAAATAGATTCTTTGCTTCTTAGGATGGTGCCCTTAGCTTATCCGATTCGGCCCTTCCGAAACCATTCCTAATATCTTTTCCAGCCTCCCTACCTTTCTTTTTTCTTTCCTTTCCCCCTATAATTACCCTATATGAGCCAACAGAGATTTTTTGAGATCCTTCCGGGAGTTCTTTCCTGGTCTACATTACTTGCCATCGTTATATTGTCTTGGATCTATCCGGTCTTTATGGCGGTATTCATCATTTTCTTCGATATTTATTGGTTCCTTAAAACCCTCTACCTATCCATCCACCTCCGCATTAGTTACCACCGAATGAATACCAATATGAAGGTTGATTGGCTCGCAAAACTGAAGGCAGACCCGACAACCAATACCTGGGACCAATTCTATCATGTTCTGATCTTTCCCTTCTATAAAGAGCCGTACGAGGTCATCAGGGAAACCTTTGATGCCCTTATTAAGGGTAACTACCCGATGGATAAATTTATCGTCGTTCTTGCTGCCGAAGGACGCGCCGGTGACCAGGCACAGACCGTAGCAAAACAACTCGAACAGGAGTTTGCGAACCATTTCTTTAAATTCCTAATTACCACACACCCGCAAGACCTGCCCGGCGAAATTCCCGGGAAGGGCTCAAATGAAACGTGGTCCATCAAGCAGACTAAGGAATTAATCATTGATCCGCTCGCCATTGATTATAACAAAATCCTGGTATCTATTTTTGATTGCGACACGCAGATCTTCCCGAACTACTTCGGCATATTGACGCACACCTTCCTGACAACCGAGGACAATCTGCACGCCAGCTACCTACCTGTGCCGTTCTTCCTGAACAACATCTTCCAGGCTCCGGCACTGGCACGCGTCATTTCCTTCTCCGCATCGGTCTACCATATGATGCAGCAGGCGCGCCCGCATCGACTCACCACCTTCTCCTCGCACACCATCCCCTTCAAGGTACTTGTCGACGTTGGTTATTATAAAACGAATATCGTGAACGAGGATTCTCATATTTTTTGGCAATCCTATATTCACTACAACGGCAACTATCGCACCATCCCGCTAAACTACCCCGTCTCCATGGATGCGAACGTAGCTCCGACATTCTGGCGTACTATGGTTAATCAGTACAAGCAACAGCAACGCTGGGCATGGGGTGGTGTCGAGAATATTCCGTTCTTTATGCGGGGGTTTATTAAGAACAAAAAGATCCCCTTCAAGCGTCGCTTCTCCTGGGCGTTCTTCTACATTGAAGGTTTTCACTCCTGGGCGACTAATGCCCTAATTATCTTCACTCTTTCTTGGCTCCCTATCGCTATTGGCGGGCCGGAATTCCGATTCTCGCTTCTTTCCTACTCCCTGCCAAAGGTGACTAATATGATTATGAACTTTGCGGCCATTGGTATCCTTACCTCTGCATTCCTTGGTATCGTATTACTCCCGCCAAAGCCGATCTGGTTCAAAAAGTACCACTACATCTGGTATGTTCTCCAATGGATGTTCCTTCCTATCACCATGATTATATTCGGATCCATTCCCGCATTGGATTCGCAGACTCGTGGAATCTTGGGTGGCAAATATCGTCTTGGGTTTTGGGTCACACCAAAGCATCGAGAATCAAAAAATCCCTAACGGGATTTTTTGATTCTCGATGCAATTTCAAATTTTAAATTACTCAAGATGCACCTTGTCGTGAAATTTTCTCACGATGTCTTTTAGCTGAGGATGACTTGTTAGATCAGGATCCATCCCCAGAATACCCTCAGCAGCCTCACGGGCGCTCTTGACGAGCTTCAGATCGTGCAGAGAGCGCATCGCCAAATCAGGCAACCCCGTCTGCGATTGCCCCATGAATTCGCCGGGGCCACGCAGCTGCAAGTCTTTCTCCGCAAGCTCGAATCCATTCTTCGCACCTACCAATGCTTCAAGCCTATCCTTGGTTGTTTGCGCCGATGAATCAGTGAACAGCAGACAAAATGACTGATGCTCCCCGCGCCCAACGCGCCCTTTAAATTGATATAATTGCGACAATCCAAATCGATCCGACCCTTCGATCATCATGATGCTTGCATTAGGAATATCAACACCGACCTCTATCACCGAAGTTGCCACAAGCACATCAATATCGCCCTTCTTCATCGATTGCATGATCGCATCTTTTTCTGCCGGCTTTAGCTTGCCGTGCAACATCGCAACCCGCATATCGGGAAAGATCTTCTTGGAGAGCTTCTCGTATTCCTCCTTAACCGTCTTCGTATCGACCGCGAACCAATTCTTTTTATCTTCATCCTCTTCAGCCTTTTCAATGCGTGGACAAATAACGAAGACCTGCCTCCCTTTTTTCACCTGACCCCGAATGAATGCGTATGCGTCCGTCCTACTCGCCGGAGGGACGATCTTTGTAATGATTTCCTTTCGCCCCTTTGGCAGCTCTCCTATGACCGAAATATCAAGATCACCGAACAAGGTCAGCGACAGCGTACGCGGTATCGGCGTCGCCGACATTGACAAAAAATGCGGCAAATACTCCCCGTCGCCTTTCTTGTGCCCCGCAAGCGCCTGACGTTGACGCACACCGAAACGATGCTGTTCATCGATGACCACCAATGCTAGATTCGCAAACTCCACTCCTTTCTGTATCAGCGCATGCGTTCCGATCGCTATCTTTATTTCCCCCTTCGCCAATTTTTTTATGACCTCGGGCTTCTTCGCCTCACTTTCCAATCCTTCTCCATAGAATACCTTTGCGCCCGAAGCCGTCAGTAACGCCACTCCTTTTTCATAATTGCCGAATATCTTCTTAAACGTTTGATAATGCTGATTCGCAAGAATCTCCGTTGGCGCCATAAACGAGGCTTGTAGGCCATTTTCTGCAGCAATAATTGCCGCCATGATCGCCACGATCGTCTTTCCTGAGCCGACATCCCCTTGAAGTAACCGGTTCATCGGATGCGGTTTTGCCAGGTCAAGCACAATCTCATCTACCGTTTTTCTTTGTCCATCCGTCAGTTCGAATGGCAGGCGTTCCAATAATTCCTTGAACCATTTCTGATCGATCCCGCACGCATGTGCGTTTTCTTTTGCCAAGCGGGAGCGCTCGAGTATGTTTACTAACTGCAAATAAAAAATATCCTCAAATGCGAACCGGCGGCGTGCATACAACACATCATCCATTGTGTCCGGGAAGTGTATCTTGCGGAGCGCATCGTTTATCTCCGCGACGCCTGCGCGCACAAGCATGCCTTCCGGGAGTGTCTCCGGCAATCGCTCCATCTCATCCAGTAACGGCTTTATTAGAAAGCGCAATCCCTTCGATGTTACGCCACGTGTTTCCGGATATACTGGCACCAGGCGCCCCGTATGCTTAAATGATTCAATCTCCTCGCGATATTCAGCCGCATCCTCCATGAACTGTTCCTCGTCTTCTGAAAATCCCACAATCTCGTAGGACGGATGCGAAAAACTCAACCCATTCTTCCCGTCGCTTATTTTCCCCGCAAGATTAATCACCATACCTTTTTTCAGCATCGCGACTAGAAACTTTTGGTTAAACCAAGTCGCCCGGATACTTCCCGTATTATCCACCACGGTCGCCTGTATAATAAACATCTTTTTCCTAAACGACCTCAGTATTTTAATATCATGAATTACCCCCTGAATAGTCGCCGGCTCCCCCGGGATCAGATCAGCAATATTAGTAATCTTCGAAAAATCCTCGTATCGGGACGGGAAGTGCCATAATAGATCCTTGACCGTCTTAAGACCAAGTTTCTCGAGGCGAGTCGCAAAAGCCAGGCCGATGCCTTTCACGTACCGCAATTCCGTTTCGAGTCGTACTCCTTGGGACATATCTGTTTATTGTACGCAAAAATAATCCCCTTCGCCACCGCAAATAGAAATGCCACGCATAATGCATGGCATTTCTATTGTATGTGCCCCTGTGTGGCACCCGCTTCGCACTTCTCCACTTCGTTCCGCAGTGCTCGGGGGTGGGCTCAATTGAACCATAGCTCCGCTGGTTCGATCCCACGATACATAAAAGAATACCCAGGCCGATTGGCCTGGGTATTCTTTTATGTGCCCCTGTGTGGAATCGAACCACAATTTTAACTTCCGCAAAGTCATGTCCTATCCATTGAACGACAAGGGCAAAATGACAAATAACAGGTAACCAATAACTTATAACGGGATACCCATTAGCGTCATTCAGTTATAGCAAATCCTATTTCATTTTACAATAATCCCCCCTAGAATCCGACCCAGCGCTCCAGTAGCTCCATAAATGTCACTTCAATCTCGCCTCGCTCTACCCGCCCTTCCAAGAGATCCTCGATAGCATCCACGTCTTCGGCGGGTACGAATATCTTTATGTAGTGAGTCATCTTTGACCTTGTCTTTAATAGCAACTCGTAATATTCATCTGAGAATTCATGGATGTCATACAATACGACATCCTTATATCGGTAGGTTTTATGCTTTTCGATCGTAATACCCTTATCGTCAATGGCAAACCTCCACATCTTTGGCTTTTCTCCCGCAAACATAAATATGGCAAGCTCCGCCACCACTATAAACACAGCGAATAGAAAGTTCTTTTGCCACAGCGCTATCGCGATAAGAACAATGGCGATCGCCATACTGCTCCAATACCATGTAGTGCTTTTTTCGATATGCTCAAACTCCGGAGCTTCCCAGGTAATCCCGTTCTGTATCGGCATTTCAAGTTCCTCCTCTTCATCGGTCACCTCATCCGAAACTTCCTGATCTTCGTCTCCATATTCTTCCCGATTCATATCTTCGTCGGTTTTTGTAAGAAAAACATCGTTTTCTTGTTCCATGGTTTTATTATACCTTAAAAATCTAAGAAACGGTATATTACTTTTATTAACACACCAACAGAAGCATATCACTCCTTCTTAGGGATGCTTTGTCTGTGTTGCAACAATGCGCCACGCTGTAATTATCAAGAATACAACAATAAGATATATGGTGAAATTTTCGACTATGCCCACCCCATTTGCATACGTCCCCTGCTGAATATCTGGGTAGTAGATTCCATCATTCACTTGGATTGCATGCATTGAAAATCCGTAATCAATAGATAGAATGTACCGGAGCGCAATCACTACCTGGGACTATATTATTTGCGAGGCATTCGGTGGCATCTGTTTTTCCTGGAAACACAACACTATTAGGATACGTTTGCGCCGGGCTTTTAATATACGTCTATACAATTGTAAGTAATCCACTAGCTACTACAATGATGCCAATCTTATAGTATTTCATTTATTTTAATAATAGCACATCACTATACAGCCCTTTGTAATCCGCCAGCCGACTGTTATACGAGCTTAAGATGCTCTTTTGTTATTTTAAAAAAATGACATCGGCTTTGATGTCATTTTTTCGGCTATAAACTCTCTACTTATCATTATTCCATCCACTGAGGAGGCGAGAGGATTCGAACCTCCGATGCCTTGCGGCATACTTGTTTTCAAGACAAGCCGTTTCAACCGCTCACGCACGCCTCCCTCCTATTTCTTACCGTAAACTACCCAGCTACAGGTTGTATTCAATAAGGTGGACCTTACCGGGATCGAACCGGTCACCTCTTCCATGCCATGGAAGCGCTCTACCAAATGAGCTAAAGGCCCTACAGATGACACTTATCTTATCTAAAAAATGTCTCCTTGGCAAGAATCCCGGTACAAAAACCACCCCTTGCGGGGCGGTTTTTATTTGTGGACCTTACCGGGCTCGAACCGGTCACCTCTACATTGCAAATGTAGCGCTCTACCAGATGAGCTAAAGGCCCTGGTAGTTTTTTTATTCTATAGAACTTTTTAAAAACTTGCAACCCACCTTTCCCTACTTTATCATATTTTTATATATTAGTACTTATAATTATATATTTGGGACTTATTTATTCGATCCATAGAATGTATTTCATTATATATGCGTATTTATTCCGACGAAACAATTGCCAATCTTAAGAAACGTCGCAAGGCTGGGCGGAGTATACAAGAGCTGATGCAAGAATTTTCAATGCCAAAAACAACCATCTGGCATCATATTCAAGACATAACATTATCCGAAGAACAGGCCGCAACCATTAGAGCAAAACAAGGCGGGAGTAAAATAAGAAGCCAAAAAGATTGGGCTAAAGCCGAGGAGTGCGCGCGCGAGCTATTAAATGGACCAAGCAAATACCCCTGTTCTCTCGTTGCTATGCTGTATTGGGCCGAAGGAAGCCAACGACAATTTACATTCACCAACACAAACGGGCAAATGATCCACTTATTTTTGGATATCCTTAAAAATCACTTCGGCGTTGAAGAAAGTCGCATTAAAATAACAGTACGGATCTTTTCGAATCTGAATCTAACAAAAGCGGAATGTATACAATACTGGACTCATTCTACCGGACTACCTAAAGATACTTTTAAAGTATACCTTGACGATGGCGGAACCAAAGGAAAGGCAGCGCACGGAATATGCAGAATTATTGTCCAAAAAAGCGGCTATCTTCATAAATTGATTACATCCTTGATAAAAATCATTCCTCATGAAATAATGGACGGGCAATGATAGTAAAGCTCTCGTCGTTCAACGGATAGGACTACGCATTCCTAATGCGTCAATGGGGGTTCGATTCCCTCCGAGAGCACATCCGTATTTCTTGAAAAACATAGGGTTTTCTGCTACCTTCTATAGGTGTCTTTGATACGACCGTCCTCGTCGTTCAACGGATAGGACGCAAGGTTCCGAACTTTGTAATGGAGGTTCGATTCCTCCCGGGGGCACACGCTAGTGAGACCGACCGAAAGGCCTGTTTCATGAATATTTTTAGAAAAGCAGTTTTAGTCTAAGACCCTCCGGGGAGACCGAAGGAGCCGTATCAAGCGAAACAAAAGCCCGCTATCAAATAGCGGGCTTTTGTTTAAGTAATTTTATATGCGCCGACCGCTTTTTGCAGGTTATGCGTATTGCCGTGTTTCAGTAATCCTAAATATGAGCCCATTATTTCTTCGCTATTATTTTCAACTAACCGCTTCATCATACGCTGCTTTGTTGTAGTGCGTAATATCCTATGATCGATAAAATTAATCCAACCTAAAAAATCAACGCCCGTCGCAACCGTCTTTATATATAGTTTATCCGGATGCAATTCCAACCTAAGCTTTTCATATAAGAAATTTTTAACAGCAGGGATATATCCCTCTAATATACTTCTATCGTCAGCGAAAAACACAAAGTCATCGCTGTATCTAATATAGTATTTATTTTTTAATTCATGCTTCACATATTGATCGAACTCATTCATATATATGTTGACCAATAATTGCGATGTAAGATTGCCCAACGGTAGCCCTACCCCACTCCGAGCGACTGAAAAACTTCCAACCACCTCGCCAAGCAGAATGAGCAATTCCCTATCGTCAATATATTCCCTTAATATCGCCAGTAAAATACTATGGTCAATATTGGCAAAGAATTTTCTGATGTCGCACTTTAATACCCAGCAGGTCCGCGTATTGTTCTTGCTCACGCGATATGAAAAATCCCTAAATCGATCTATCACCTTATAGGTACCCTTCCCGATCCGGCACGAATACGAATCGGCAATAAATTTTTTGTCAAAAAACGGGCACAAAACCCGATGAATCGCATGATGCAGCAGCCGATCGCGAACGCTCGCTTTGTGGATATCTCTCGGCTTCGGATCATCTACCTTAAATGCTTCATACCCGCCATGCCGATACGCATGATTGGCAAGGTCATCATGCAATGCTATGATATTATCCATCAGGCGCAACGAAAACTCCTGCACATCCAATTTATTTCGCTTGCCCCTCACAAATTCCTCCCATGCGCACAGTAGATTCTCGACAGAAATTATTTCTTCATAACTATGGCACAATCTGATTTTCATAATTCCTCGTACCCCCCCCCGATCAATAATGTAACCATTATTGATCATACGGTACGACTATACAAGCTTTGGCAAGAGTACCTGTTGCAATTTCCAAAGACATCGCGATATTCCCTCGGGATAAAAATCGACAATCTTCTGCTTGAAATTGCCACATTGTTTTTTACCGCAAGCTACGCCCCCAAAGACCCGAAGTTGATCTGCCTCATCCAAGCAAGCAAAAGGCTCGACACGCTTAAATTTCTCATAAAAGTTGCATGGGAGATAAAGTCGCTTGACAACAATCGCTACGCCGAGCTCTCAAAAAAACTGGATGCCATCGGTAAAATGCTCGGAGGATGGCAAAAACAAGTGGAAAAACAAAACCCCGCACCAACGGCGGGGAAATGAAGAGATTTTCGCACAAACGCGAACCGACACCGCTGATTCCAACTGTCATCGAAGTAGTTCAGGTTCAGGTTGCGGTTCCTGTCATCGCAGTTGAGTACCAGCACGTTCAGGTTGCCGTTCGGGTTCTGCCATTATGCATGCGATATCATCCAATCCACCACCCCTCGTCCGCCCCTGGCGGACTCGGAGTTGTATCGTATTTGTGAGCAAGACTCATCCAATACCACATACCAAGTATCTTCATTTTTTGAAGTTCCTACCCGCAATACTACGTATAGCGTTGCAGACGGGTCTGCATATATCACTCTATCCCAAGCCGTAACCAAAGATATTCTCGACATATGGATACTGGATTCGGCAGCGGGAAGCCGTAACCGCCCGCATATTCACCTACTACCACATACAGCATAACATAAAAAATTAAGCCCCTCGCATAGCGAGGGGTTTTGAAGGTTCCAAGGGTTCAAGCGCCCAACAAGGCACGAGATCCCCAGAACCCAAGTTACTTGCGCACAAACGCGAACCGACACCGCTGAAACCAACTGACATCGAAGTAGTACAGGAACAGGCGGCGGTGCCTGCCATCGCAGCCGAGCACCAGCACGAACAGGAAGCCGCCCGGGCTCTGCCAAGGTTTGTGCAGGAACACGATCGGAGCATTGCGCTGTTCCTCGGGATACTGCTCACCAAAGAATAGCGCATCTTCGTACAGAGGGCGCTCCAATCCCTGGCGCTGTGCTTCGACGAGTACTTCTTCGGACCCGGGATCATGATCGAATTCCAGGAACACGATCTCGCGGGGTCCTTCGGGCATGGGCCGCATCGGGAAGTTCTTGCCGTTGACCATGTCATTCGTCCAGCCATAGTTGCCGGCTTCAATGACTTCGTCGGTTGTGCGGGTACCCCCGGTCATGATACGAAATGCATTCCTAGCCTGCTGGAGACACATCATAAAAGCATCGACGAACATACCGACTGCCGACACTCCGCCTTTTTCGATGACCGATTCGATATCCGCCTCGGTCACGCCTTTTTTCTCCAGTTCCGGACCAACATGCTCATCGATGAACGCTCCAAGCTTTGCCATGACTTACATCTCCTTTCTGCGGTTTGATCACAAATATTCTATGGGATTTTTAAAGCAAATTCTAGTTTTACTATATACTTTTATATTAGATATGTCAAGTTTTCTAAAAGCCTCTTTCCTTTAAAGTAGCACGTCTGCGTATGTCATTTGTTATTTTATGTAGGTTTTTAGCCCTGACCGAGGTGCCTCAAATAGAATCTTGAAAGAGGGCTGGAAAACCCTTATACTGCTTGCACGTCCCAATTCTGAGACCGTGAGGGGGCACTTGAAGTCTGTTTCTGTATATTGTTATAGGTTATCATGGAGGCGTGCCAGAGCGGTTGAATGGGACGCACTCGAAATGCGTTATACTGGTCAAACAGTATCGGAGGTTCGAATCCTCTCGCCTCCTCATTAAGCGAAGTGACTACACAAAAAATCGCCATCATGGCGATTTTTTGTTTAGTGCGTACTCTCCTTTATTTGTTTATGGTCTCGCTCAAGCACCACAAAATCTCCCCTATTCACAACGATCCATCCCTCCTTCTCGAACTTTTTAACATGCTCGGTAAGTCCGGGCATATCCGCTTTGAATGTCCTTAAATCATACTCCGATCCCTCTCCACGATGCACAACAATATCTTCTTCGGGAGTATGCTTCACCGTATCCCATGAAAATTTTTTTACAGGATCACTTGCCTGCTCCTGCTGAAATGATTCGTTCATATTCGTTTGCGTTATTACCCCATTATATGCTGATTTTTCTCACCGAACAACATCCCCCTACACGGGGGGATGTTTTGTGTTTATGTTCTTAGTCGAGCTTGATCTCCTTCCGCGCGGCCAACTGTCCGCACGCGCCATCGATATCCTCTCCAAACGTATAACGCTGCACTACGGTAATGTGTCCATCTTCAAGAATCTTTTTAAATGCCTCTATACGCTCCCGTGTCGATGATTCAAACACATCGGTCTGGTTATAGTTAATCAAATTCACGTATCCCAACCACCCAGACAGTAGCTTTACCAACTCGTGCGCCTGCTCCGGGCCGTCGGTAACACCCTTAATCATGATGTATTCGAACATGATCTTTCGATTAGTCAACTGTACGTATTCCGCCAATGCTTCCATAACGCTCTCCAGCGAGTGATGCGTACTAACTGGCATTATCTTGCACCTCAGCTCATTATTGGGCGCGTGCAGGGAAAGTGCCAGGTTCACCTCCAACCCCTCTCGGGCAAATTTTCGAATTCCATCCGGAATGCCAGATGTCGAAACAGATATGCGCCGAGCACCCAAGTTGAATCCTTTTGGATTATTTAAGGTTCGAATGGCGGTCATTACATTGTCATAATTTATCATCGGTTCCCCCATTCCCATAAACACGACGTTTGTCACCCTTTTATGTTCTTTCTTAAGTTGTCTGGCAAAATAAAGCACCTGCTCGACGATCTCATCTGCGGTCAAGCTTCGCTTAAGTCCCAGACGCCCCGTTGCGCAGAATGCACACTTCATCGGGCATCCTACCTGCGAAGACACGCATACCGTATTGCGGTCGCCCTGATGCATCATAAGCACCGCTTCAATCTTAAGCCCATCCTCTAGTACAATCAGTGCCTTACGGCTATCACCTCCAGAAATCGTGTCATCGGCCCGTATCTCCAGTGGACACGCCTCGGCGAGCCTCCTGCGCAACTCTTCCGGCAATGCAATTACTTGCGACCAATCTTCTATTTGATCGCCATAAAGAGCCTTCTCGACCTGCTGTTGTCGATAGTTTGGTTGTCCTGTCAATATTTCTTTTAGTGCCGAAATATTCATAGTAGTTTGCCTCGTATATCATGTAATACCTTTTTTTTACCGAAATGTCCAGTACTCCGCTAATGCGTTTACCTTTCTGCGTTCTCGGCTTATAATTTCTTATGGCTTTAATTTATGAAACTAAAAACTTTATTGTTGAATCACACGAAAAACCCTTTCTTCCCCGAACAGATGGTGGGCATATTAGAATAAAGGTAACGGATACTTCAATTACTGACCGGACGAAACTTGATGCAAAAACTGCCATCGAGCTAATGCGCTTAACGATGATCGTCGGGGAAGCATTTGAGATTGCAATGAACAATCGTGGCATCCCTGTAATAAAAATCAACTACCAAGATATGGGAAACTGGGCTTTTAAAACCGGAAGTGCCCCATTTCTTCACGTGCATGTCTTTGGACGTGCCATAAACGCCGTGCATCAGCTTTGGCCAGAAAGTATGTATTTACCCGATAGAGGCACTGGTTTTTATGAAGGATTTGAAGCACTTGATCAAGAAGACATTAGAGAAATACGCGAACAGATTGATATAATTTCGGCAAAAGAAAAGTATGCGGAGGGAAAATGGTGCCTATAGGCACCATTTTTATTATATACAGAGGCTATAGCGTAGTCAGGCACCGTTAATTAATACGATTTCGAGAGCATAAATAGACACCCATCAGTATAGCCTTCGGCCGTTCGATTGATCCCCCGTGAGGCAAAAGAAATAGCCACCCAAATGGGTGGCTATTTCTTTTTGTGCCCTCACGGAGAATCGAACTCCGATTTATAGGATGAGAACCTATTGTCCTAACCATTAGACGATGAGGGCGTTGCACGAAACATGGGACACGGAAAATGAAAAATGGCCCCAAAATGCCTTTCTACATTATCGTATCAGGATAAAAAAATCAACATTTTTATAGGCTCTGGATCCCCCCCACACCGGAGATGGCGCGGGGACATACTTGTGGACTGGAATGACGGGATACTGGATTTCCGCCTTCGCGAGAATGACAAAACGGCATAATGATGATGACATTTATGCCATCTCGCGAATTTCTTCAACTACCCTATCCAATGCCATAGCTCTCGATGCCTTTACCAACACTAGATCGCCTTTTGTCACCGTATTCTGTATCTCTGGCAACATTTCATCCGCCGTATCAAATATCCGTACATTTGCCTTACTCATGCCGTTTTTGATCGCCGATTCGGCGATAAACTTCCCTCGCGGCCCTACCGTAAACAGGACGTCGATAACTCCCGGAACCATTTTTCCGATACTCTCGTGCGCCTCAACGGACAACTTACCTAATTCCAACATATCTCCCAATACGGCGATCTTTCGCGTCGCAGCGAGGTCTTTTACGGTCAGTAGGGCTTCTTTTACCGACAGCGGTGCCGCATTGTAGCTATCGTCGATAATCCAGCATCCCTTGATACCCTCAACAAGGTTCATGCGTCGCTTTGCGGGAATATAATATCGTTCTACCAGCTCTGCTATCTCTACCAAATTCAAGCCGAATGTCAGCCCCACTGCAAAAGCAATGGCAATGCTATAGCCTTGCGCACGCCCGAATACATTCTTGATCGTTACCGGAACAAAGCTTCCTTCGTGCTCGATCTTGAAGGCGATACCCTCGGGCCGTCCATCGACGGATTGATTTTCGAACTGTGAAATCCGCACATCGGCTCCTTCTCCAAATCCGAATGTCTTTACCCGTGCGCGGGTCTTTTCTTTCATACCGATAACCAGATCATCATCATAATTCAATATCGCCCACCCTCCCGCAGGCAACGACTCCACTAGCTTTCCCTTCTCTCGCGCCACTGCTTCGGTATCCGGATAATATTCCCCATGCGAAGGCGTTTCTCCTATCGCAGTGACGATGCCTATCTTTGGACGGGCGATGCCCAAGAGATATTTTATATCGCCTTGCCTATCCGCCCCATATTCAAGCACCAATACCTGCGGATAGCGCTTGCTTCTCGGCAATATGACATGCGCTACGGCTACAGATAACACACGCAGCCAAAATGCCGCCTTCTGTACTCGTTTTGTCCCTGCCGGAGTTTCTCGACTAACCAACTTCAAATCATCTTCCGTCCAATTTCCGATGATATTGAGCGGGGTCCCGATCTCGTTGTTGAAATTTCCTTTTGACTTTCGAACGCGCCATCGCTCCTTCTCGCTCAAACTTGATTCCCCTTTTTTTGAGAGCACCGCAAAGATAGCATCCTTTGCAGACGTCTTTCCTACGCTTCCGGTGATTGCCACCACCTCCGGCTTATAGTTCCAGATAATCATTCGCGCGCACCTTCGTAATAGTTTTCTCAATAATCGTATCATATCGTTTTATCGTTCACTCGGCTTGTCAGGGGCTATGTTGTAATAATTCAGGATGAATTGCGAAAGCTCCTTAAATGCCGGCACTACCGTCTGTCCCGCCAATGGAGCCCCCTTTGGGCGCTCTACCTTGATCAGAATGACGAACTTGGGGTCATACGCCGGAGCAAATCCTTCATACGTGTTTACTACGTCATCACTGTATCCCCTCCCTCCGAAGTTTGGCACATACGCGGTTCCCGTCTTTCCCGCAACTTGGTATTTTGGTATTTCTGCCAACTTATTTACATATACCGCACTTACCATCATTTCCGCAACTTTTCGGGCCGCGTCTTCTGATATTACCCTGCGCACTTCTTGCGGTTCTTCGTCCGCAAGAATCAACGGCTTCATTAGTACTCCGTGGTTTGCAATTGCCGACATCACAGACACCATCTTCAATGGCGTCACTGCAATACCCTGTCCGAATGCCGCCGTTGCATAGTTTACTGCCTGCCCACTTTTAAGCGGCGACACGTTGCCATCGCGCTCACCCGGCAGCGCGATACCCGTCTTTTCTCCAAATGTATATCGATTCAAAAAATAGTCCTTAAATATCTCATCTCCCATCTGCTGCTGAGCAAATACCGTTCCTACATTTAGTGAATGCTCAATAACTCCGGTCATTGTCGTACGTCCATACGCCTTCAGGTCCCAATTTTTAATCGTGCGCTTATTCAGCGTCACCGACCCGGTATCGTTATATGCTGTATCCGGAGTTATCTTCCCCGAATCGATCCCCGCAGACATAGTAATCGGCTTCATGACCGAGCCCGGCTCGTACAGTGACTGGACAGCGATATTTATAAAATCCTTCATCTCCGCCTCCTTATAATTATTCGGATCGAATGTAGGGTAGTTTCCCATCGCGAGAATTTTCCCCGTCTTCGGCTCTTGTACGATTACTGTGCCACTTTCCGCCCCCCACTTTTCAACGAGATTGCGAATGATTTCCTCTCCCTGCGCCTGAATGTTTCGATCGATCGTCAATACAATATCTCGACCATCCTGCGGATAGACAATACGGTCCCCTTTGACCTTACCCATGCTACCCATAAGTTCTTCATTGAACTGTTTTTCGATCCCATACATTCCTTTTTCGCTATATCCACCCTCTTTCTTCTCTTCTTCGTTTACCGGCCCCACATATCCCAATACATGGCTTACCAATGTGCCAAGCGGATAAAATCTCCCCTGCTGCTTCTTGATATAAATACCCCGTGCGTCCAGTTTTTTTATCGCATCAACTTCTTCGTTGGTCGCCTTAAACTTCAACAATTCGTATTGATCATTAGTCTTTACCAGCATTGCTTTCACGTCCGGTTGTGACAATCCCAATATCTTACTTACGTTCAATGCAACAACATCCGGATCGGAAACTTCTTTCGGTACGGCATAGATCAGGCTGAATTCCTTATTCATAATCGCCTGAATGCGATTCCCATTCTTGTCCGTCACATACACATTCCCGCGATTCGGCTGCAAAACACCCGATGCAACCTGTTGCGATTCCGCCTTTGCCTCATACAATGCATTCTTCTTGAACTGCAAATTATACAGTTGAAAAACCAGCGCAATATACAATACGCCGAAGAATGAGATTAATGATCCAATGCGCCACTTCATGTCGTTACAAGATGTTCATATTATTTTACACAACAATTTTTCTATTATAACCGATTATTAAAAAAACAAAAATCATTTTTATAAATTAATACTTACAACCTGCCTCTTTACATAGTTTGGATTTTTTTCAACGATCAAATTATTCTTTACCGCAAACTCCTGTACGCGCTGCGCTTCGGTCAGCTCATACAATTTACCCTTCAGCTCCGCATTTTTCACCTCAACATCCCGAAGATCCCCTTTTCGTTGTGTCATCTCATGGCTGTTATTGACCACAAGGTTATATGAAAATATTCCTGCGATCGCTACGCATGCAACAGTGATTGACAATACCGTCCCCCACACCTTTAGTAAATCAATATCCTTTTTTTGTCTGATGATGGTCATATATTGGTGTCTAAAATTTGTTAGTTGATAATCGTTACTTTAGTCACTATCACTGGTAGATCCCCGCCTTCGCGGGGATGACACTCCGTGTCGATTATTATAGGTTTGTATTCTGATTAGTTAGATGCTATTTCGAAGCCTCGGAGTTTTGCGGAGCGAGAACGGGGGTTTTGACGAATTTCTTCCTCCGTTGCGATGATCGGTTTTTTGGTCAGAATGCGGCCTTTCTTTGTTTTTTCCATCTCTCTAAAACGCGTTTTTACGATTCGATCCTCCAGTGAATGAAACGAGATAATCGCTATCCTTCCTCCCGGCTTTATGATTGCATCGCATTCACTCAATATCTTTTCGAGATTCTCAAGCTCTTTGTTTACATAGATGCGTAACGCCTGGAATACGCGCGTTGCGGGATGAATCCTTCCTTTTTCATATCCCCTTCCGACCGCGCCAACCACGGCATCGGCAAGTTCTTTGGTCGTGGTTATACGCTTACGTTTTCGTTCTTCAACGATACGCTTTGCTATTCTCCTCGACATGCGTTCTTCTCCGTATTGAAATATCACATTTGCGAGTTCCTCCTCAGTCAAGCCATTAACCACGTCCGCAGCCGTCGGTAGATCTCCCGTGAGATCATATCGCATATCCAACAGCTCATCCTTCTGAAAGCTCATTCCTCGCTCTTGTTCTAGCTGTGTCGATGAAAATCCAAGATCAAGCAACAGTCCATCCGCCTTGGGTAGCCCCAATCGCTCCATAACCTCCTTTACTTCAGCATAGTTGGAATATTCGAGCATGATCTTACCCTTCTTTCCACTAAACGTTTCCTTGAGTCGCTCTACCATCCCCTTGTCCCAATCAAGACCCAAGAACATCCCTTTTTCTCCTATTCGTTCAATCACCGCCGCCGCATGCCCTCCTCCATCCGTCGTACCATCGATGAAGAACCCTTCCGGTTTGGGGTCAAGCAGTTGTAGCACTTCATTTAGGAGTACTGAGATGTGAGGCGTTTGCATTTCGGTGGATTGGTTATTCTTCGTATTCCGATGTTGTTGGTTATTGGTTGTCGGTTATTCTATATGCCGAGATCGGAAAGCTTTTCCGCTATCTCATCGGAAGAAGCCTCTGTTTTTGTTTTATATGCCTTCCACTGTTCGCTATCCCACAGTTCGATTCTGTTATACAATCCCGTAACCACAACACCTTTTGTCAGTCCTGCGTATTCGCGCAAATAGTCGGGGACCAATATTCTCCCCTGTTTATCGATTTCCACATCCATTGCGCCCGCAAGCATCAACCGCGTAAATGCACGCGAGTTTGCCTGTGTGATCGGCAACGACACTAATTTCTCCGCAAGCTTTTCCCACTCTTCGGCTGTGAACACAAATAAACATGCATCAAGACCACGCGTAATGATCGCACTCCCCCGAAGCTTTGAGCGAAATTTCGCAGGCAATGCCATGCGTCCTTTATCGTCCAGATTGTGCGTATATTCGCCGATGAACATATTGATTAGAGGTTGGAGACTTGAGATTAGAGGCAAGAGAGGTTCGGATATGGCTTTTGCTTTCTCCTCCCCACTTTTCCCCATTTTACACCATTCGCAATAACAATGCAATAAAAAAGCCGTCGATACATGATCGACGGCTTTCAAATGAGCCAATATCTATACGGTTATTTTATACCCGCAAAAAGTTATCCACTTTTTATTTTTCCGTTAACAAGTCGAGTTCGATATCTAGATCGTCCATGCGCTCCTTTAATAACTTTTTCACATCGCCAACCGCTTTTTTATATACATCATCCCCTATCGTCTGTAAAAAGAAATCCAATATTTCTTCCGCGGCAATAATGCCGATTTTCTCGCCCCGTTCATCTTGAAAGAAGGCGATGATGCTATCAATCGCCTCGTTATGCCTCTCCTTTGTTAAAAAATCGAATTTTGAGCTTTTATTTTTGATCATCACTTATACATAAAACGCAAAGGATTTAGTGAAATACGATGCGCGAAAACGGCACGAGGAAGCCGTACTAAGCTGTACGGCGACTGAAGTGCCGAGGGTCCGCAACGAAGTAGTTCGCAAATCTTTTGCGTTTTATCTTGTTTTGAATGCTTCTTTAGGGGATAGTGTCGTCGACCGATGCGCCGGCCAGAATCCTGCGATCAAGCCGATCATCGAGGACAGGATGAGCGTAGTCACCACAAACCACCCTGGCGTGATGAACAGTCTGATCGGATCTCCACCCAGGCGCTGTGCGAGAATACTCAAGATGAAGTTCACCGATTTACCGGCGACAATACCAAGTGTTACACCTCCCAACCCTCCGGACAATCCCATAAGCAGCGATTCCATCAGAAAGAGGTTTTTTACATCACGGTCCGTTGCTCCAAGCGATTTCATAATACCCACCTCATAGATACGTTCCAAAAATCCGACAATCATCGTATTGAACATTCCGATCGCGGAAACGATGAGCGCTGCGATGCCAAACACACCAAGAATGGTCGTAATGATATTCATAACCTTTTTTGCCTGATTCACAAGATCAAGTCGCGCAGAAATAATAAACCCCTGCTCGATCAATTCATCCCTTAGTGCTTCCACAAAATCGATATTGGTCGCCTTAAGCAATACTTCCTTATAAAAGGGTGGTTTTTTACCAATCGCCACAGCCGATACGAACGCAAATGGTGCTTGCGTATCATCCGCAATGATCCCACTCAACTTGATCGGCTCCCCCAATACAATCTCCTCTCCCGCCCCCTCCTGGTCGTTCATCCCCTGATAGGTCAGTTTAAGACCGATCTCCTTACCGATCGATGTTTGATCAGGAGGCAAGTTCAGCAGCTTCGCCGCCTGACTCGACAATACAATTCCCCTTTCTCCCGCCTCGAATGCCTTTCCCGTGTCCGGAATCAGCCCCGACAATCTGAAGTAGCTCGGCTCGATCACCTTTGCAACGATCAATCCCGTAGACCCCTCCACCTTGATTTCCGCAGGGAATTCCGCCATCGGACTAATCTCCCCCACATTCGGCATGTCGGTGATCGCTTGGACCGTCTGTGGATTGATATTCAATTCACTCTCAGCCGGATAGCTAACCCCAAGCGCCATTAGTGAATCTTCGGTCGTCACCAGCTTACCAATCAAAATGAATTGCAATCCGTATCCCATGGAAATAAGAAACATAACCGTTCCGATGCCTACCGACATACCCATGATCGTCAAAAACGTACGGATCGGTTTTGTCTTAAATACGCGCAACGAAAGACGCAACAAGTCTGTTGCCGCTAGATGTTTCAATTGTTGCGCTTGTTCCTCCATAGTTATCTTTACTTCTGATTACAATTTCATTGACTTTGCCACTCCCTCCGATCCTCCCAATATTGACTCCAGCTTCTCAGCCATGCGGTTCGATGAGCGCATTGAGATGCCCAACCCAAATTTACCCTTTGATAGATTTAGTATCTGCTCGAAATTTTGCGGCGTAATGATGTTTCGCACGCGTTCTCCAATCAACTCATCTAAACGCAGTATCTGCTGTTCATCCATCTTGCCCTTGTATTCTTCCAAGAGCCATCTGCGCACCTTTTGAATTTCTTCGGCGAGCGGAGCCTCAGGATTCTTTTCCAATACTTCGTGCACTTGTTCGATTGTATGGCGCTGACTCATAACCCCCTCTACAAGGAAGCTTATCTTCGCAGCCTTCCCCTTCCAGAGTCCAACACCGCCATTGCGGTATGCCCGGTCGAGCACTTCGCGAAATACGTCCTCATCAATATTACCCGAAAGACGCTGTAGCAAAAAGAATTCAAACCGCTTCACTTCGCTTGCTGAGTATCCTCTTAAGAGCAGATCCGCCAAGGACTTTGCCATAATCTGATTCTCTCCCATATTTGGGTTTAGCTGCTTGTACATCAGCTTGGATACCGCCTGGGCAACGTCACCACTTTCCTTTGGCTCTTCCACCTTCAATATCTTCCCGTCCTTCATATAGAAGATCTTACGCGCATCGCGCAAGCTCCACGCTTCATGAGTAACCATAATAACGGTCCTTCCATCCTTGGTATTCAACTCCTTCATAAACTCCAGCACCTTGTTCGCATTCTCAGAATCGAGGTTCCCTAGCGGTTCATCACAGATAATGATTGGAGGGTTGTTAGCAAGCGCCCGGGCGATACCCACGCGCTGTTGTTGTCCTCCCGAAAGTTCTGACGGCAACCGATTTGCGTAGGGAGCGATGTTTAACCGCTCGAGTAGCTTTTGTGCCTCCGCACGACGACGCTCAAGGGAAATACCCAAAAATGCCATCGGTAGCGCGACATTGTCCAGTACCGAAATAGATGGAATAAGGTTAAATTGTTGGAACACGATACCTACACCGATCTGACGAAAGACCGCAAGTTCACGCTTCGTGAATTTTGCAATATCGCGTCCGTTGATCAGTACCTGTCCACTCGATACACGCTCTGATTCCATGCCGCTCAATACATACAGTATAGTCGTTTTACCGCAGCCAGATGGACCAAAGAAGGCGCAATATTCGCCTTTGTTTATTTCAAGAGCAACATCCTTCAGCGCCCATACTTCGGTCGGCTTCCCCTTATCATAATACAGATTAATACCTTCCAGTTTGATAATCGGTTCCATACTCCTTATTTAGAAAATTGATAGAGCGAGCCGTCTTTCTTTGCTAATCCGTCAAATATCCTGATGAGATCTTGCGGCAAGTGTTCTTCTTTTGCTAAATACATATCCGCCCCACTCTTTTTTGCCTCCTCGATATCCTTCTTGTCGGTATAGCCAGAAAAAACGATCACCTTGATGTGCTTCATAGTTGCATCGCTCTTTATTGTTCGCAACACACTCAGCCCTGCTTCGGACGTCGTAATTTCCTTCCCATCTTTTTTCAAGGGCATCACGAGATCCAAAAATACGACGTCGATCTTTTTCTCCGGATCCCGCACAATCGCCAACGCTTCATCAACGCCTGACGCTATTTCCAAATGAAATTGGTTTCCCAACCCATGGAGCCAAAAAATGTCTTTAAAAAAGATTCTGATCACCTCATTATCGTCAACGAGGAGAATGTTTATTTTATCCATAGATACAATGCGTACTTTGCTATTACTATCATTATACAATATTCCCCTTTTTTTTGCACCCTCGGCAAACATAAAAGACGCTCCGTGCGTCTCTTTCTGTCCCCTTATCGATCACAATACTACCGAGCAACGACATCAACACGTTGTTACACATCACCAAAAACGTCTACAGTAAACTAACTAATTTCTAACGAGGTGGACCCAACAGGATTCGAACCTGTGACCTCTCGAATGTGAATCGAACGCTCTAACCAACTGAGCTATGAGTCCTTTTGCTATGTATTTTTAAAACCGCCTCAACCTACGCTACCCGCAGGGTTCTAACTACCGCCTCGCTTTTGAACATATGCT
>Ga0076067_106_pt1 | contig 61923 bp, 70 predicted proteins | sample RifGroB2_FD_68117 | JGI IMG/M metagenome (GOLD analysis project Ga0076067, IMG submission 68117) | Parcubacteria (Wolfebacteria) bacterium GW2011_GWB2_46_69
CGGTATCGGTACGACAGATCCAACTTCCCAAATGGCGGGAACGCAAGGTATCGGTATCTTCAAGAATAACTACCCCGCGATCGGATTCAAGAACGATTCATCTTCATGGCTTTGGTATGCCAGTGGTGTAACATTTCGCTTGTGGAATGCCTCTGCGGGAGATTTATTGACTGCGAATACTTCCGGCAATGTTGGGATTGGTACGGCAAATCCCGACGTAAGCTATCGCCTCACCACGTTCGGTGGCGGCGTCAAGGCAGAAAACAACAGCGCAACAAGCCCTGCCGGCTATTTCAATAATGCAGGCGGAGGCCCTGCGATCACCGTCGGCACGGGAGGTCTTACGCTGGGGGGCGTTAATAAGACTGCGTGGCCAAGTAGTGCCGATGACACTAAAGTGCTCAAAACGGGCGATACAATGAGTGGTAACCTAACCTTTAGTAATGTAGGGCTCGGTACGATCGGCACATACGATCCAACCAAAACGCAAGCAGTTTGGTCCATGGGTCCCGCATATGTTTTGCCTGCGGGAGGTGGAACGACAAACTATGGAACATTGTATGGTCTTGGCTGGTCATACAACCCCGACTATGGTTCGGTTGGGAATAACCCGCAATCAAAGGCGGGACTCAATCATCAGCTCCTTGTCATGAATAATGGCGTTACACAGACCGCCTTGGGTACCGGCATCTGGACTGCCGGGAATATTGTTGCCAATGGCGGATCAAGCTCGAATTGGGCAAGCGTGAATGCACCAACCTTTAATGCGGGTTCGTCTATCTATTCATACGGGTCGATCTGTACAGGGAATGCTTCAGGCACCTGCGGTGGAGCAGGGGGAACAGTCATTGGATCCGTCAATACGTCAGCAACAAACAATATTCCAAACTCGGGAAGTGTTCTTTTTAACGGCGGCAACGTCGGTATCGGCAAGACCACTCCAGGATACAAGCTTGATGTAAACGGTTCGATTAACGGATCTTCATTATGTATTAGCGGAACATGCTATGCGAGCTGGCCGGCCGGCCCCGCAGGCGCGACTGGTGCAACGGGCGCTACCGGTGCGACGGGTTTGACCGGCCCCGCAGGACCTACCGGAGCAACCGGCCCTGCTGGTGCGTCGCCATTCTCATTAAGTGGCACAGTTGCGTATTACAACGCCGGCAACGTCGGCATCGGTACATCAGCTCCAGGAGCGAAGTTGGATGTGGTTGGGGATGTCATATTTGGACCTTTAGCGTCGACGCGCATCTATCTCCGCGACGATGAATCAACGTCGGGAGCAAAGTCCATTCACGCCAATTCCAATGTAATTGGATTTCTTACTGGAGCGGGTAGCTGGCAGTCGTATTGGGATAATAGCGGAAATCAATACAATACAGGGGCAATTACCTTGGGAGGAAATCTTACCTTCAACGTGGCAAACCCGACGATAAGCGCATCCTCCTACTTTATTGCTCCGGGAGGCGCCTACTTTAACAGCGGGACGGTATATATGGCAGCAGCGCTTCAAGCACGAGGAGGAATTCATAACGATAATGCGGCATATCTGACTATTTCGGGAGGAACGAGTGGTAATACGTATTTCTCGGGTAATGTTGGTATAGGGAATACAAGTCCGTCCTATAAATTGGATGTCGCGGGACAGATTCGGTCTTCGAGTGGAGGATTCACATTCCCTGATGGGACAACACAGACAACCGCTGCTAACTTGGGGGGTAAAACTTGGGTAACTATTGCCGAATCATCTATCACCTTAAATAGTGGGTCGGAAGTATCTGGTATAGCTAATATTCAAGCTGCTTCGAAAAGCCACAGGTTTTACCGAGTCTCCGTATACTCTTCTACGACCGGACAGGTGCGTGAAGGGTATTGGCCTGGGTCTGGGGCGTATTATGCACTGATACGAAATACTACCGGATACGATATTCTGACTATTAGCCATACGGACATAGACACAGAGACATATGTCTACAAAGTAGATGAGTGGAAGTAAAAAATAATACGTGTGATGAAGAATTGAAAGAATTAGGGTTAGACATCATTTCTATGGAGGACTAAAAAACCACCCGCATCGCGGGTGGTTTTTTAGTCTGCCATTAGATCGATCAAACTTTGCGCCGTCATCTCTTCGGGTCTGGGTAGATGCATGAGATCGAGGATAGTGGGCGCGATATCCGCCAGTACACCGATAGAGGATTGCTCAGATGATTTGACCTCCTCTTCGCTCCGGGGTCGCTTATATTCATTGGCGACAAGATAGATCGGAACGGGGTTGGCATCATGTTTTGTTTCCGGTTCGCCGGTCATTGGGTTAGCAAGACGCTCCACATTGCCATGATCTGCTGTGATGATGAGAATCGAATCGGTGTCGAGTGCTGCTTTGACCACCTTGTCGATGGACGCATCAATGATTTTTACTGCTTCAATAGATGCTTGCATATTACCGGTATGGGCGATGATGTCAGCGTTGGCATAATTGCATAAGATGAAGTCGTATGCCTTTTCCTCAATCGCTTCCACAAGACGAGACGTCACTTCGGCTGCCTGCATCTCGGGATGCTCGGCATAGTTGAACTCTTTTTTTGAAGGAATGAGAACACGATATTCTGCGTCAAATGGTTTTTCTCGAAGCCCATTGAAGAAATAGGTGATATGCGCGTACTTCTCCGTTTCAGCAATACGCCATTGTGTTCTGTGATTATCAGCAAGAACCTTGCCGAGTGGATTACCAAGTTCTTCAGGAGGGAATATGACGGGGATGGCGAATGACGGGTCGTATTCGATGAAGGAACTGAATAGGATATTGGCAAACTGTTTTGTGGGGAATTCCTTGAAGGTGGGGTCGGTGAAAGAACGTACAATTTGCTTCATGCGATCTTCACGGAAATTGAAAAAGATGACAGAGTCATTGTCTTGAATGGGGCGTGCCGTCGCTCCGACTAGCGTTGGCGCGATATATTCATCATTGAGATTCTTGTCATAAAATTGCTGGACATATGATGAAAGATCAGTCGTCAAAGGGGATGTGCCGGTCATGACGTCGTAGGCCGGTTTGATTCGGTCCCAGTGTTTATCACGATCCATGCCGTAGTAGCGACCGCCAATGCTGGCAAGTTGTTCAACATGGGGGAGTCGACCGATAAGCTTCATTACGGAATGAGGGTCGCTATCGCGACCATCGGAGATAAGGTGGAGATTGATGCGATCGGAAGGAAATGCGATCTGATCAGCATATCGTAAGAGAGCATCAAGATGCTCAAAAGACGCATGGACATTCGCTTCACCAAGGAGTCCAATGATATTTACGGATGAATTATTCGCGATGGCATGGTCGAACGACTCTTTAAGTACGGCGTTGGTATAAAACGTGCCGTTACGAAGGGCAAGCGTAATCTTTGGATAGTTTTGGTAGACAACTTTCCCGGCACCCATGTTCATATGTCCGACTTCGCTATTGCCCTCTTCTCCCCAGGGAAGACCGACTGAGATGCCCGATGCCTGGAGCGTGCCATTGGGGAAGTTATGCTTTAAAAAATCGAACGTTTGCGGATTGACGGTATGGATGGGATTGGAAAAATCGGATCGTCCGACACCCCACCCGTCGATAATGACAAGAATTACGGTTCTGCGTGTTTGCATATGTTGTATTGTAATAGAAAACAAAAGGTCTGTCGAAGCAGAATGACAGACAGGAGGAATTCGAAAAATATAAATTTTTTATTTCATGTAGAATTTGCTATGATAAATGAAGTATAAGGAGTATATCGACCTCATGGATAAAACACCGATGAAAAAAATAAGAATGATGGACATTGTGCGTAAAAAGCCGACAGCGGCCGCACCTACATCATGGAAGGCGAAGGAGGAGCAGGTGAAATTTACGATAGAAAAAAAGCCGGAACTGCATCGGGAAGAAATCGTAAGTGCTCCAAAAGAGGATATGCGAAAGAGTGTTGTTGTTGAAACGACACCCTTGCACGCGACCTCTCCGCAGCAGGTCGCGCGGGAGGCGATACTGCGAGATATGAAAACGGCAGCCGTACGGGAGCGAGTCGAGCTGGATGTGCGTGCCCAGCGACAGGAAGAGGAAAGAGGGTATGTGCCAGTAGTAAAGGAAGAAACACCCCGAGTGATCGAAACCCAAGCACAAGAACGATCTGCGATGTATGAAAGGGAGCCACGTCTGGACGCATTGCCGCAAACGGCGTATCGACCGACGCAGGAAGTAAAAATGGAAGAGCGACCAATGACTATACCCGAGGTGTCGTCATTGGAAATGGACCGGCCGATCGCATACATACCAAAGGAAAAGCCGACCCGCGAGGAGAAGCGAGTACTGGAGCGGATCGAAAAAAGGGAGCGTTCTCAGAAAAAAGAAATTATAAAGGTAAAGAAAGGAGGAATATTCACATGGAGCGTAGTGTCCATATTACTAGGGCTTGGGGCGTACCTCGTTGTGGTAGTGTTGCCACGCGCTGAAATAGTGCTAGTGCCTAAGACGGTCACCTGGCCCGCATCTGATTCATATGCAAATGTGATCGGGGCAAGTACGAAGATCGCGGATATCGATCCGACGGCGAAGCAGATACCGGTTGCGGTATTTTCCGAGAAGAAGACAAATGCATTCCACTATCCGGCGACAGGGTCGGGGAAAAGTATCGAACGTAAGGCAACGGGTAAGATAACCGTATACAACGAATATAACAGTAGCTCTCAGCCGCTCATTGCAGGCACCCGGTTCGAAACTCCCGATGGTAAAATCTTTAGACTTAAGGAGCGGATCGTCGTGCCGGGCGCCAAGACAGACGGAGGAGAGTTGGTTCCGGCTAGTATCGAAGCAGAAGTGGTTGCCGACAAGGCGGGAGAGTCGTATAACATAAGCCCGGTGAATAAATTCACCATTCCGGGATTCGCAGGGTCGGAAAAATTCGAAAAGTTTTATGCCGAATCAAAGAATCCGATGACAGGGGGATTTGTCGGAGAAGGGAAATATCCAACGGAAAAAGACATAGCGACCGCAAAGGAAGATGCCCGGAAACAAATGAAGGAAGTAATCGAATCATTCTTGGCAACGCAGGTAGTGCCTGAAGGGTTTAAAGTGATAGAAAGTAGCCGACGGTTTTCGATTAGCAAGGAAACGGTGAACGAATCAGTCGACGAGCAAGGGAATTTCTCGATATATATAGAAGCAGAGGGAGGGGTTGATACACTCAAGGAAGAACATGTATTAAAGCTGATGACCGCATTAGCTCGGCAGGTTAATGGAGATGGGTATGTGATACGTGAACACACGCTTTCCTACGGGGACATAACCGTGGACGAGAAGACGGGGATGATATCGCTGCCAATTGACTTCAAAGGAGTCTTTTGGAAGCCGATCAATGTCGAAGAATTCAAAAAAAATGCCTTTGGAAAGGATGAAAATGAGTTGAAATCCTATATCTTTAGCTCATCAAACATCGAAAAGGCGGATGTTTCCCTTTGGCCTATTTGGGTAAAGCGAGTGCCGAGCGATCCGGATCGTGTAAAAGTGGAGCTCAAATAGAGGCAAGTAGTAAGAGATAAGAGGTCAGATAAATAAAACAGCCCATTCACAGAGATGGGCTGTTTTATTTGAGTGCCGCCAGCTGGTGAATGGATTTTTTTATTTATCACCCCCCCCGGTCGCACATCACCAAGGGCTATGGCTAGCCGCGTGTCGCTGAAGCTTTAGTGGTGGCACGCGGAGCGCGGAGGCCGGGGGTTATTTTATAAGCGGATAAGAATTTGGTAAAATTACGGGATGGCGCACATATTTTTGGATGAAAGCGGAGATTTGGGATTCAAGAAGGGGTCTAGTAAATGGTTTATCTTTACGATCGTTTTGACCGAAGATCATCGTCGAATAGAAAAGGTTATCAAGAAAGTGCATAGAGGTTTAAGTAAGAAATATAAGAGAGTCAGTGAATTGCACGCGTATCATGCGGATGAAGCTACTAGAAAAAAAGTTTTGAAGTTGTTGGCTAAAGAAGACCTGAAAGTGCTGTGTATCGTTTTGAATAAGGATAAGGTGTATGTGGATCTTCGGGGTCAGAAAAATTATCTGTACAATTATACTGCCAATATTTTATTAGACAGGCTGCATAATAATGGCCTAATAGGCATAACCGAACCGATCCATCTCTATATCGACCAAAAGGACACGAAACGAGCGCTGCGCGATAATTTTGAAAAATATTTGCAAGAAAGTTTCATCAAGCGAAGGAGAGACGGGGTCAACATACAGATCAAGCCGTCTCATACGGAAAAATGTTTGCAGGCCGTAGACTTTGTTTCGTGGGCGATCTTTAGAAAATATGAGCAGGAGGATCGCGGATATTATGAGCTAATAAAAGACGTCATTGTCGAAGAGAACCAGTTATTCCCCTGATAAAAAAGAAAACCCCTCGCTTTAACGAGACGCCTTACGGTATCCCAACGCGAGAGGATTTATTTCTTATAAAGAAAGTATAGCAGTGCGTTTGCGCGTGTCAAGAGCAATCAAAACAGTCAACCACTAGAGGGTTGACTGTTTTGATTCGGGGGGGGGTAAAATAAGGGGAATAAAATGGCTGTCGAGCCTAAATAATCCGTCATTCCGGACTGCTAGGGAACGGACGGAATCCAGCAAAAATTAAACCCAAATAAAATATGGAAGGATTGCCGAGGAGGACGGAGGAGCAGGTGGATGAAAAAGTTGAGCGGATAGCCAATGAGATTAAAAAGCAGGATATTGCTCTGGGCGATATGGTCCATGTGTATTTTAAAAAAGAGGGAGCCGCCGAAACAATCGCCGGAGAGTTTAAGCGAATGGTTGGTTCGGAAATAACCTTAGATAGGGGCGCCGATTTTAAGATAAACGCCGAAGATATCATAAGTATCGAAAATAGGGACCCGCATAAAATGAGTAAAAATAAGCCGGATAGTTACGGTACGGGAATGTAAACAAAAATCCGCCATTTTGGCGGATTTTTATAGGTGTCTTCAATTTTCCGTCATCGTAAGACGAAAAAATGAAGTGGATTCCCTTCGGATTCGCCAGATGACGGACACGTATCACGATATGGGAGCCTGTGTTTGGGAATGAAAAGCGCCTGTATTGTCATCCTGAGCGCAACGGAGTGGGGTCGAAGGATCTGTAGCAGGGAAGTGTATAGACTGCAGATTCCTCGACTACGCGGAGTACCGCTCCGCTCGGAATGACAATGCGGAATTTCTATGACCCGTGAACTATTAACCGTGGACGCGCGCAGCGGCCTTGTTTTTATAGAGAAACAGTGTACTATATATGCATACCGCCGGGAATGCTGCACACGAAGTGAACAAATCATGAAAAAGCCGCAAACGCGGTGATTTACTTTTACCTACACACCAAACTTGCAAGTTTGGTAGTGCATGGCTTGACTGTTCACCTATTTTAGTCTACTATCTAACCTACATGCGACCAAGGAGACAACCGAGGCAAATAAAAGATCAAGGTAAGCCACTCGCACGAGGTATTGTTGTTGAATCGCTGCCGGCAACGACATTTCGAGTGAAGCTTGAGAATGGCGAAGAGATTCTTGCATATTTGTCAGGTAAGATGCGGATGCACTACATCAAGATACTGCCCGGTGATACGGTCACACTTGAATTGAGTCCAGATGGTGCGCGGGGAAGGATTGTGAGGAGAATGTAAAATAAACTATAAACTATTGACCGATAACTAATGACGGAAGGCGGACTATGGGGAGAATTCCCCGCAACCCGTCAAAAGTCAAAAGTTAAAAGTTCTAAGTCATTTATTATGAAGGTTCGAGCTTCAGTTAAAAAAATTTGTAAGGATTGTAAATCCGTACGCCGACAAGGCCGCGTATTTATCATCTGCAAGAAAAATCCTAAGCATAAACAGCGACAGGGTTAATAATCATTCAATACCATGCGATTAGTTGGTGTAAACATTCCAGATAATAAAAGGATCGAGTATGCCTTGACATACGTACACGGCATCGGAAAGACGACTGCCGATGCTATTTTGTCTGCCACGAAGATTCCGGTAGATAAGAAAGCAAAGGATCTCACGCAGGATGAGATGAAAAAGATTCAAGAATACGTTGAAAAGAACTGCAAGGTCGAAGGTGAATTGCGACAGGTTATCAAAACGAACATTGCGCGCTTGAAGGAGATCAACTGCTACCGAGGAACTCGGCACATGAAGAAGCTCCCGACACGCGGACAGCGAACGAAGACCAATTCCCGCACCGTACGCGGAAACGTACGCAAGACCGCTACGAGCGGACGACGTAAGACATCATTGAAGTAATCTAACCTCCTTTAACTATGGGTAAGAAAAAAGTCATAAAACAAACTGAAGCGCAGGTGCTCAAGGAGAGCGACAACCTCGAGAAGACCATGACGAAGGTCTCGGGCAAGGGAGGGGGATCGCGTAAAATCGAACAAGGGAAGGTATTCATCAACGCTACCTATAACAACACGATGATCACCGTCACCAATAGAGGAGGCGATGTTATCGCATGGGTATCCGCAGGAAGTCTTGGTTTTGCTGGTCCGAAGAAGGCAACCCCGTTTGCCGCATCAAAGGCAGTGGCCGCACTGGTCGAAAAATTGAAGAAAGTTGGTTTGAGCGAAATTGACGTTGTAGTGAAAGGCGTCGGCTCGGGACGCGATTCAGCGATCCGCTCGTTCGCAAACCAGGGATTCAATATCACTTCCGTAAAGGACGTGACGCCGATCCCGCATAACGGTCCGCGACCGAAAAAGCCGCGAAGAATCTAAAATAACTATTAACCAATAACTATTGACTAATGACAGAAGGCGGATGGGCAGGGTTATCCCTAAGAATCTCGTCATAAGTTATGAGTTATAAGTTCTGAGTCATTCATATGATGGGTCCAAAAGAAAAAAAAGAACGGGCGCTGGGAGTGCATCTCTTCCTGAAGGCAGAACGATGCAGCTCCGGTAAGTGCGCATTGCTCCGACGACCATATCGTCCGGGTGTGCACGGAAAGTCCCGAAGAAAGCAGTTGTCTGAATACGGTCTCCAACTTGCTGAAAAGCAGAAGATCATGTTTAGCTACGGTCTAAGGGAGAAGGCGATGGAACGCATCTTTAAGGAAGCGTTGCATAAAAAGGAGGCTATTACGACAACGATCGTGAACCTGCTTGAACGACGTCTTGATAACGTGGTGTTTCGCATGGGGTTTGCCCCGTCGCGCATCATGGCAAAGCAGTTTATTAGTCATGGTCATATCCTAGTCAACGGCCGGAAGGTGACAATATCGTCATTTCAGGTAAAGGTAGGTGATATCGTCGCAGTTCGGGAAAAATCAAAGACAACCCCGTTGTTCAAAGATCTTTCCGAGAACCTGAAGAAATACGAAACTCCGGTCTGGCTCCAGATCGAACGGGAAAAACTCGAAGGCAAGGTAAAATCCCTTCCGTTCGATGTCGAGATTCCGTATGACATTAACCTGGTTGTCGATTTCTACTCAAAATAATCTAAATTTCTTTTTCTATGGAATATACACGATTAAGCGAGTCGGTAAAAATCAAAACAATTTCGGAAACTGCGACTGAAGGAGTGTTCGAGATCGACGGTTTGTACTCGGGCTATGGCCTGACCGTCGGAAACGCATTGCGCCGCGTGTTGCTGTCATCGCTTCCGGGTGCGTGTGTAACCCAGATCAAGATCAAGAACGTCAAACACGAATTCACGACGATCGACGGAGTCATGGAAGACATCGTAGAGATCGCGTTGAATATGAAGAAAGTACGTTTTGCATTCCACGCTGACGAACCGCAAGTCCTCACCCTCGACGTAAAAGGAGAGAAGGTGGTGACCGCAGGGGACATCAAGGCGAATGCGCAGGTTGAAGTTATCAATCCGGAATCGCACATCGCAACCCTTACGGAGAAGAAGACCGAATTCTCAATGGAAATAACTGTCGAGAAAGGTCTTGGATACGTACCGGTCGAAGTGCGCAAGGTTGAGAAGTTGCCGGTTGGCGTCATTGCCATCGACGCGATCTTCACCCCCGTCACGAATGTAAACTTCGTGGTTGAGAACATGCGCGTAGGAGAGCGGACTGACTTCAATAAGATAAAGCTCACCATCGAGACCGACGGAAGTACAAAGCCTTCCCTCGCGTTGCATAAGGCATCGAATATTCTCAAGGATCACTTTTCCAAGGTCGCTGAGATCGCCGACGTTACCGTGGAAACGGAAGACGAAGAAGGAGAGGAAGAGCCGAAAAAGAAAGGGAAAAAATAAAGAACTACAATGAGACACTTAGCGAAAGGACGAAAATTTCATAGGAAGACTGGTCAACGCACAGCGCTCATGAAGACTCTGGCGAATAACCTGATTCTTGAAGAGAAGATCACAACTACGGAAGCAAAAGCGAAAGAGCTGAGGCCGGAAGTGGAAAAGATGGTCACACTCGCAAAGAAGCAGGATACGGCAAGCTTGCGCTTGCTCATCGCCCGACTTCCGAAGAAGGCCGCGGAAAAGATCTTCTACGAAGTTGCACCGAAATATAAGGCGCGACGAGGTGGATATCTCCGTGTGGTAAAGTCTGCGGAAGCACGTATGCGAGACGGTTCAGCAATGGCAACGATTGAGTTCATTGCTTGATGAACGTCGCCTCGAGCGTCATCCCTGCGAAAGTACATCCCCACATCATTTGCATGGTAGTGGGAGGCCGGAATGACAATAGATCGGCATATTGACGAAAAGAGGTAAAATACTATATATTAAACAAACAAGTCGACTAACCAATCAAAAGCGACAAGGGAGCTGAGACATGCGACAGGGAAATGCAGTTAAGCGATTCGTTTAACAGTATTTCTATGTCGCAGTAATCTGTGACCATGTTGCGCCCATAACATATGGCAGAAAAATTTGAACGAACTAAGCCGCACGTGAACATCGGCACCATCGGTCACGTTGACCATGGCAAGACCACATTGACGGCAGCTATCACCAACGCCACCTTCTTGAAGGGATGGTCTAAGAAAAAGGAGAACGTTGATCAGATCGACAACGCTCCGGAAGAAAAAGCTCGTGGGATCACGATCGCTTTGCACCACTCAGAATACGAGTCAGAGAAGCGCCACTATGCGCACATCGACGCTCCGGGACACGCAGACTACATCAAGAACATGATCACCGGTGCTGCGCAGATGGACGGTGCAATCCTCGTAGTATCCGCAACTGACGGCCCGATGCCACAAACGCGAGAACACATCTTGTTGGCCCGCCAGGTTGGCGTTCCCGCAATCGTAGTGTTCTTGAACAAGTGCGATATGGTTGACGATCCTGAATTGATCGACCTCGTCGAAGCTGAAGTTCGCGAATTGCTGAAGAAGTACAACTTCCCTGGAGATGAGACCCCGGTTATCCGTGGATCTGCATTGAAGGCGGGAGAGGCAACAAATGCCGATGATGAAGCATTGAAGCCGATCTACGATTTGGTAAAGGCATGCGACGATTACATTCCGGAGCCGCAGCGCGCAACCGATAAGCCATTCCTTATGCCAGTAGAAGACATTTTCTCGATCGAAGGTCGTGGAACTGTTGTAACTGGACGTATCGAGCGCGGTGTACTCAAGGTAAACGAGGAAATCGAAGTTGTTGGTATCCGACCGACCGCGAAGACTGTTGTTACCGGTATCGAAATGTTCAATAAGTTACTGGATTCGGGTATGGCAGGAGACAACGTAGGCTTGCTCTTGCGTGGCTTGAAGAAGGAGGATGTGGAGCGTGGACAGGTTCTGGCAAAGCCGGGATCGGTCACCCCGCACACCGAGTTCGAAGCAGAAGTTCTCATCCTGACTAAGGAAGAAGGAGGGCGACACACGCCATTCTTCAAGGGCTACAAGCCGCAGTTCTACATCCGCACCACTGACGTGACCGGAGAAGTAGAGCTTCCGGAAGGCATGGAGATGGTTATGCCGGGAGACACCGTAACCTTTAAGGTTAAGTTGATCGCTCCGGTAGCATTGGAAGACCAGACCCGTTTCGCTATTCGCGAGGGTGGACGAACGGTAGGGGCAGGTGTTGTTACTAAGATCATCAAATAAGAAAAACGTCTGCATTCGGCGAATTGCTTCGTTACGGGGCCCCATCGATTCGGTCGCAGTACTTCTGTACAGCTTCCTCATCGATTTCCCCGTGCCTCGCACTTCATCCGAATGCAACCGTTTTTCGGAGAGAAAAATAGAAAAGCGATTAATTCATTAAAGTATTTTGACAATGGCCAAGAAAGAAGAAGCACAATCTAAATTGCGATTACGCGTACGATCGTACGACCACAAGCTGATCGATAACTCGATCAAGCAGATCGTCGATACGGCGGTCAGAAACGGAGCAGAAATAGTTGGTCCGATTCCGTTGCCGACTGAATTCAAGCGGTACACCGTGAATCGCTCCACGTTCGTCCACAAGACCGCGCGTGAGCAGTTCGAGCTGCGTGTGCACAATCGGATTATCGACATCGTTAATCCGAGCCAAAAGATCATTGAATCTTTGAGCACACTCAACCTGCCTTCGGGAGTTGATATCGAGATCAAAATGAAATAATCGCTCAAAAACACCCTTCGGGGTGTTTTTGTTTGGATTGACAAAGGGGCTGTTTATTTGTACAAAAGAAAAAGCACTACACATTATGGAATATTGGAGGGATAGATGACCGAAGCAAAGAAGCAACTGGGTATGACGATGAAACAGCAGCGCGTTATGGCGATGATCATCGAACTGCTAAAAGAAATGCCAACATCGCGGATACGTGGGATCCATGCGCATCTGGATGCAAAGATGGAGAACAGGCCGTGCCATAGTCTGGTAACGGCGACGATCCAGGTGCTTGCGGAGGCTAAGGTGCTTGAGTTGATCGAGTTCAACAAGGCTCCGGGCCAGCGCATGAAGTCGGGGCTGTACCAATGGCACCAGGGGATATTCATCTCCTACGAGATTGTCACGATCAAGCAGCGTCCTCGGAAGGTGGGCAAGAAGCCTATCGCGATCGAGCCCGTAGTCGCGGAGGAGGAGACCCCCGAGGACTACTACACGGCCCTGTGCCGGTTGATTCCGGAATTGGAAAGGGAGTATGCATTGCTCGGTGAAAAGATAGCCGCGCGCAAGAGTGAAAAGGCGGCGGTAGACGAGTCCATTGCGAACGTCCGTAGTTGCTTTGCGGGGCGCATGGGCAAGTAAGGGAACGGGGCGGAGTGATCCGCCCTTTTTTTGATTTGCAAAAAAGGGAGAAAGTTGGTATAGAGAAGGTAGAAATTAATAAAAGCGAAAAGGAGGAGTCTGCTATGGCGGAATTATATGACAGTGTAATCTTGTTAAGAAGGGCCACTAACAACCTGGAGCCGGGTGGTGGCGGGTTCGACGAGCTAGTGCAAGTCTTGCAGGCGATAAACTCGAGACGGTACAGGCTCACAGACAGGCGGGTTACTATTCATTGGGAACGAATTGTAGAAGGGACCTGGGACGATGATGACGGGGAAGACGAGCTGCGGAAGATTTGGAACGAAACCTGGACGCTGGTAGCTGAGCTTGAAGAATTTGAAAAAAGATTCAGGCAGGTGCGTCTTGGGAGGGGGTCTAAAAAGATGCGCGAAGATGTTTATGGGATCCTATATCTCAGTAGGATTGCGTCCTTCGGGATACGTTAGGTGGTAGCAGGGGGGGCGGAGTGATCCGCCCTTTTTTTGTTGCAAAATCGGCAAAGGAATGATATATAAAATATAGTAAATTAAATTAGGGGTCCAATCTTAGGGGAGGAATTTTTTATGTCGAGTACACGGCCTGGATCGCCCGCCAGTGTAGAGGCGCAAGCGGTAAGAGATCGCATTACGACCATCGCATCTCGTTTGAAAGGAATCGAAGAGGAAATAAGGCAACGCAACACTGAGCGGGACAATCTTTTACTTGAGCTGGAGGAGACAAGGAGGTCCGTTGCCCAGATAGGGATTCAGGTGAATAAGATATTCGAGACGCAGGCATAAGACAAAGGGGCGGAGTATCCGCCTTTTTTTGATTTGCAAAAGTGATAGAAAAGTGGTATACAAACGATAGAAATTTAAAATGCACCACAGGAGAGGCGGGAGGTAATCGACATGGTAAGTCTAGTGGATGAAGATGTAAAAAGGATACAGGCGAGGGTGGTTGTAATAGAACAGCGATTCGGAGAGATCGCGGGAGAAGAGGAGGCGCTTCGGTTCGAGCGAACAAGGCTCGAGAACGAACTGTCCGATATTTTGGGAGCCTCCAAGGAGATCCAAAAACAGACCGAGTTGGCACTGGGTAATCACAGGTAATACGTAAGGGGCGGAGAATCCGCCCCTTTTTTATGTTCCCACGGTGTCATTCCGGAATCCAGTATTTCTGCATTTACCAACCCGTTAACGCGTTAACCGACTAACCTATACAATTTGTATCCCCGCCAGATCTATGCTATAGTATGTGCAATATGCGAGAAATTTCCGCGGGTATCATAGCGTACCGAACAACTGCGGAGGGCCCTCGTTTTCTGATTTTATATCACGGACACAACTATTGGAACTTCCCGAAGGGGAAAATTGAAAGCGAAGAAAAAAGCTTCCAAACAGCGGTTCGCGAAGTGAGGGAAGAAACAGGCCTTACGCGAAATGACCTCCGATTCAATGAGAATTTCAAGACATCGGAGAATTTCACATTCTGGAGGAATAAGGAAAAGATCTATAAAACGATCGTATTTTATCTTGCCGAAACGGCCCAGCAGCGGATAAAACTACCAGAGCAAACCGATGCGCAAGGGGAGAAGCATGAAGGATATGGATGGTTTACCTACAAGGAAGCGCTCAAAGTACTAACCAAGGAAGATAGTCAGCGTGTTTTGAAACAGGCATATAATTTCTTGAGGAACATCGAGTTGCGTAAGCAGGGGGCAATTCGCCCACGGCGACCACAGCAGGGAGTACGGGCGGCGCGCATCGGAGGAGGAGTGCGTAAAGAAGATGGAGAGCAACCAGTGCGCGAGGCGTCGCCAAAACAAGATGCGCAGACGCCACGTCCACGTGCGGAAGGGTCACAGCAGCGCGGAGGCGACCAGCGAAGGCCGCTACAACGACAGCCCTTGCAACAACCTCGGTTTCCTCAACGACGAGACCAGGGACGTCCACAGCAAGGGGGAGGGTATCGATCTCAATCCGAAGGACAACCGATAGAACGAAAACAAAATGGCGCATAAGCGCCGTTTTTCGTCTTAGTATAGAGGGTAAAGTATTTGATTGTTTCTGATCATCAAGGAGAAGAGGAATAATAAAGGTCTTGAGGATTAGCTCTTTGGGTGTCTATATAGATTTTTTACAAATGACGTTGTAATGTGCGCAAGGAATTGTATAATAGGGCATGTTTACATCGGAACACGCAAAGAAAGTTGTAGCATATATTGCAAAAATGAGAGAGAATGAGCGACTAGATGCGGTTATGAGGAGCATTGAAGACCGTGGCGATGTGATCTTGATTGGCGGTGCAGTACGCGATATTGCATTAAAGAATAAGCAGCCAAGGGATTTTGATATGATCGTGTGCTGTAAAGGAGCTGATTTGCAGGAGTGCATGAAGGGTAGCTCCGCTACAAAGAATAGATTTGGAGGATATAAGATGCGAATAGATGATCGCATATTTGATATATGGAGTATCGAAGATCACTGGCCAGTTAAGAAGGGCATTATCAACGAAGAGAAAGAACAGATAGCTGATGGTGCATTTTATAACATAGACGCCATTTGTATAAATTTATCCGATAATAGTTTTGTATGCGAAGGATTTAACGATGCAATGAGGACGATGCAGCTCGATATACCACTAAAAGGTGGGTCATTGGCCGATCAGCCACATGTATTAAATATCGTGCGGGCATACAGGATAAAAAAACAGTGGAACCTCTTATTTTCCGATAAAGTAAAGCGGTATATAGGTGAATGGATAGCTAGAGAACCTCACGCGATGCGAATATTAAACGATGAAGCGCTGAGACATTTTGGAGATACAAGTTTTCTCCCGAGGGAATAAAATGAATAAAAATACCGACCACAATAGCGGTCGGTATTTTTATTATTTTGCCTGCTCTACGATCTTTGCAAACGTATTAGGAGCGGTCTTGGCTATCTCAGAGAGAACCTTGCGGTCGATCTGGATATTTGCCTTCTTTGTTCCGTCGATGAACTTGCTATAGGTCGTTCCGAGGTTGCGGAGAGCTGCGTTGATCTGCACCACCCAGAGGGCTCGGTAATCACGCTTCTTCTGCTTGCGCCCCTGGAATGCGTGGCTCCAAGCGTGGAGCAATGCTTCCTTGGCTGCGCGTTCTTTTGTCTTGCGTCCCCACTTAAATCCCTTTACGTAGGTGAGCAACTTCTCTCTTTTTTTGTGGGCTAGTACGCCTCGTTTTACTCGTGTCATAAGAATAGGGAATATGAATTATGAAATAGGGAATAGGGGGGGAGTGTTTGTAAATATAACCAGTGAACCCCCTATATTCCGTTTTCCATTCTTCGATATCCGTGAATTTACATGTTTTGTCTGATCAATGATGCTGCGCCACCAAGGAGGCGCATATTGGCCTTTCTTCGGAGCTGGGTTGAACTTTTGCGGGATCGGTTATGACCGAGACCCATGGCGCGTCGGAGGACCTTTCCGGTCGATGTGATGCGCAATCGCTTTGAGATGGTCTTTTTCATGGTGGTTATTATTTCTTGGTGATTTGGGTCAATAGCCCTCTTCCGCCGAATTTCGGCTCGACGATGGTTTTATATTCAAACGGGATCATGGCAAGGAACTCCTTTAATCGTTGGAAGGCCCATTCCCTGTTGTACTTCTCGCGTCCCTTGAGGACGAGCATGATCTCTACTTTATGGCCATCGTTTACGAATTTGTCGATCTGCTTGATTTTGATCTCCATATCGTTTTTTGCCGCGCGGGCTCCAAATCTGATCTGTTTCAGCTCGCTCGTCTTTTGTTGAGCGCGCTGCTTCTTCATTTCCTTCTCACGCTGATACCGGAATTTATCGAAGTCGATGATCTTTGCGACTGGCGGTTTTGCATTCGGGGCGATCTCGATGAGATCAAGTTCCTTTTCGTCCGCAATCCGCAATGCTTCCGAGAGTGAGAATATACCGAGGAATTCTCCCTGCTCGTCAACGACGCGTAATTCAGGTGCCTTTATTTGATGGTTAAGTCGAAGTGGTTGTTCCAAATCAGTGTTTGGTTAGTGTGAATGATGGTGGAGATGAGGAGAATTGAACTCCCGTCCAAAAGAGTTATTGAAAGACGTCTACAGACATAGTCGGGTTAGTGTAAAACAGAAGCAGAAAATCCGACGAATCGCCACTGAGTTTGCCGATTTGAATCTCGTTCAGGCGCCTACGGCACGGATACTGAACCAGCTTGTGGGTTGATGCCGCGTCCACCGTACAAGCTTAGGGTGGGGCGACACTGCATTACGCGAAAGCGAATGCAGGAACTGCTGTTTTGTTGGCAGTTATTGGTTTTTGTCAGGTTGCGGTATGACGACCGGTCTGCAGTTTTTCAACGAGCCGCTTTTGTCAAAGCCTGCCATCCCCATGGGTTAGAAGATATCCTTGCGGATTTGCTTCCAATCTTCACGCTTTTTGATGGCTTCGCGCTTGTCGTGTTCCTTTCGGCTCTTTGCGAGACCGACGAGAACCTTAATTCGCTGATGCTTAGTATATACTTTCAAAGGCACTAATGTCAACCCTCGCTCCTCGATTTTGCCTGTTAAATACTGGATTTCTTTGGCTGTAAGTAAGAGCCGACGGGTGCGAGTGGGGTTGTAATCTTTAGGCGCATTCTTGGGTTGATAGGGTGGGATATCGGCATTAAAAAGGGTTGGCTGGCCGTCCCGGAGGAGTACATAGGTGCTCGAAAGGTTTATACGTCCACCCTTGACCGATTTCACCTCCGTTCCGAGCAATTCCAAGCCCGCCTCGAAGGTTTCGAGGATCTCATAGTCAAAATAGGCACGTTTGTTGGTTATGGCCTCCATAAAGTAGAGTATATGGGTAATAAGGGATAAAAAAAAGGGCCACACATGTGCGTGGCCCTTGGGGGTGAGGCTTAGAAGGGATATTTGTGGATGCGCCGTTTAGCGGCGGAGATGATACCCTTCCTGTTGGGTGCGTCAGTTTTTATGATAGTGATCGACTTCTGCGAGAAGAAGATCCGCTTGACCCCTACAATTCTGAAGAGGTCGTTTTTGAGGTTGATCAGGTCCTGCGAAAGACCCTTTTCCTCTGCTTTGTTGCTAGGGTCGGTGAATTCGACGCCGTCTGCGGCCATCAGTAACAGAGAAAGGTTCATGCCGATTGCGTTGGTATGGGTTCCTGTGTCGATCGAAATAACGAGCTCCGATTTCATAAAAGTCTCCTTTTTTAACTACTGAAGAGTGAAAGAATCTGATATATTTATATCATATAATATAAATATTGTCAATATTTGTTTTGGTACGAGGGGTCTTACTATGCACTTCATAAGAAGAAGATATGGTACAATAGGTTATATGAGTAGGAACGGATTCACATTATTGGAACTTTTGATTTCGATTGGCATTATAGCGATCATCTCAACCGTAGCTGTACTGTCTATTAATCCAGTAGAGCAGCTGAGGCAGTCGAGAGACGGGAAAAGAGTCGTCGACATCCAGATACTATCCCTTTCGTTGGCGGAGGCAAAAAACAGAAATATGGCAATGGGGACGGCGAACGTGGTTTATGTTTCAACGCCGGATACATCTGCGATATGTGCAAACTTGAGCCTTCCAACCTTGCCTCCGACTTGGAGCTATGCGTGTAAAACAGCAGCAAACTACCTCAAGACAGATGGAAGTGGGTGGCTTCCGGTGGATATTGCGAGCTTGGGGGCTTCGCAAGGAACATTGCCAATAGACCCGACAAATAGCGGAACAAAAGGACTGTATTATACATATGTTGCCGGAAGCGGATATGCATTGTCTGCGACCTTGGAATCCGATAAATACTTCAATCAAAATGGGGCGAAGGATGGAGGGGTTGATCCTTCCCGGTTCGAACAGGGGTCGAATTTATCCTTATTGGCGCAAGCGTCTGGGCTTGTTGGGTACTGGGCATTTGATGAAACCAATGGCGCTGTTGCAGCTGACGGTAGCGGCAGGGGGCATGATGGAATCCTTTCTATAGGATCGCCTACGTGGACGGCCGGTAAGGTGGATGGAGCGATAAGCTTTAATGGAAGCAGTGCCGTGAATGCCCCGGGAGTAAGTACGGGCGTTGATTTTTCAAAAGGACACACGATGGCGGCGTGGTTTAATCCTGGGTCACTTGCGGTAAACGCGAATATATTCCTTAGTTTTGGGTTGCCTTATTTATCAACGCATGTATCGGGGAATAGGGCTTTCCATTCTGCGTCGGTCGGAGGTACCCAGAAAAGCATAAATGGGGCAACGTCGCTCGCGATGGGTAATTGGTATCATATTGTCGGAGTATATGACAATACAGGCGTAAAGGTCTACATAAACGGCGTATTAGATGGGACGTTAGCAATCACGGGAGCGGACACGGTAAGTGCAAATTTGTGCATGGGTGCGCACGGATGTGGTTCATATTGGACAACCGGGAAGGTGGATGATGTGCGGGTATATAATAGGCCACTTTCGGGCAATGAGATTGAGGTGATGTACAATGCCACAAAATAAGGATTTTTTGAGTTTTTGAACTGTTTGCGATACACTCAATGCAATGATGCGGAAGAATATTGAAGAGTATTTGCGGTCTGCGATCTCAGACGCACAAATTATCGAGATTACTATCCCCGAACATGCACAGTTCGGACATTTTTCGACCAATGTCGCGTTGCGATTGGCAAAGGCGCGAGGTAAGAGTCCGATGGAAGTTGCCGAGGATATTGCAGAAAAGCTCCGATCAGCTACCCCCGAAGGGTTCTTCGAAAAAATAGAAGCGGTAAGCCCGGGATTTGTGAATATCTGGTTGACTGCGGAGGCTATTCAAGCAAGCTTTAAAGAAATATACGAAACAGGGGAAAATTGGGGTCGTCCTATGCACGAGGCTGCGGAACGATTAAAGACTGTGGTCGTTGATTATAGTGCTCCAAACATCGCCAAGCCAATGGGGGTGGGGCATTTACGGTCGACTGTTATCGGGCAAGCGCTCTACAATATATTCAAGTTCAATGGGTGGAACGCTATTGGCGATAATCACCTTGGGGATTGGGGGAAGCAATTCGGCGTATTGATCGCGGCATACAAGGAAGATGGCATGCCAGAGGAGGTGACGATTGATTATTTGATGAAGTTATACGTCGGCTTTAGTGGACGAATGAAAGAAGATCCGACCTTAGGTGAGGTGGCAAGAAAGGAAGTAAAAAAGTTACAAGATGGAGATGAAGAGAACCTGGCCATTTGGAGGAAGTTTTATGATGTCAGTCTTGCCGAGTTCGATCGAATGTACGCGCTATTAAATGTATCATTTGATCATGTGCAGGGTGAAAGTTTTTACAACGAGCAACTTCCCGGAATCGTAGAGGAGGCGCTTACAAAGGGGATTGCGAAAGAGAGCGAGGGGGCGATCGTCATTCCGATCGAGGGATACGAAGCGCCGATGATCATCAGGAAGTCGGATGGAGCATATCTGTATCCGACCACGGACCTCGCAACGCTGCGTCATCGGGTTAGTGATCTGAATGCGGATAGAATCGTGTATGTCGTCGGTAATGAACAATCGTTGCATTTCGAGCAACTATTTAAGGCTGCAAAGAAACTCGAGATCGTTGACGATCAAACGTTGGTCCATGTGAAATTTGGATTAATGCTCGGAGAGGATATGAAGAAGTTTTCGACTCGCGCGGGTAAGACTGTATCACTCTTTGATCTGTTGCAGGAGGCTATACTTCGGGCACGAAAAGTTGTCGATGAAAAACAACCCGACATGTCAGAGGAAGAACGCCAGCAGATAGCCGAGGCAGTAGGATTAGGCGCGGTAAAATACAACGACCTGTCGCAGAATAGACAGTCCGACATCGCATTTAATTGGGATCGCATGTTGAGTTTCGAAGGAAACTCAGGGCCGTATTTGCAATACGCCTACGCGCGATTAAAGAGCATTTTACGCAAGGGCGAAAAAGTAGCGGCATTCAACGTCGATATGCTGAAGGATGAATCGGAATTGCAGGTGATTTTGCGATTGCAAGAATTTCCAGAGGTGATAGAGGGGATAACAAAAAATTATTTTCCGCATCACTTGTCTGATTATCTCTATGTACTAGCAAAGGATGTAAATACGATGTACCAAGCGGTACAGATATTGAAGGCCGATGAAGCCGAGCGCAACGCGCGCTTGGCGCTAATCGCCGCAGCGGCCCAGACACTGAAGACAGGACTGGAGTTGCTTGGGTTGAAAACATTGGAACAGATGTAACTTTTCTTTTCCCTACTTTTTTAGTAAAAGTAGGCCAAAAAGCGCGAGCGAATTAAAAATAGGGAATAGGCTTAAAAATCTCTAACAAAATCGAGAATCACCCATACTTCGGACGGGACCCAGATTCTCTATTTTTGAGGAGATTTTCTTCGCCTATTTAACCCCCTATTTTTACAGCTCGCAGATGAAATGCAAGATTAAATCAAGAGAAGCAAAAAGGCCCCGCGCAAGCGGGGCTTTTGGGTGAAACGGGGAGGAGATTAAAGTGCGACAAGAACATCCTGTGGGCGAAGAAGACGATCTTCGAAGGTATGCTCCCCGTCATAACTATGGATTTCTCCTGGAAAGTCGACGAGGCCTTTCTTTATATACTGAACGCGGCATCCGCCTTTCCGAACCTTGTATCCTTCGATGATGTCGATCAAGTTGAATGCTCTTCCGTTAAATAGGACGACTTTAGCACCTACGATCGAGGAGTAAAACTGATTCTTTTCAGGGAGGAGTACGTCGGGGCATATGACGGCGCAATGGGTGAGCAAACCATACCGAGCCGAGACCTTTGCCAGGAAAAGAGTAACCCATTCTTTCGGCAAGCCATCGATACACTTTGTTTGTTCGTTTACGCGTAGGTGCTTAAACATATACCCTCCTCAAAGCGTTTTATAATAGCTGATTATTGAATACCAGATTATAAAAACGATGTCAACAAAAAAGCCCCGCATACGCGGGGCTTTGAGCTAGAGTGCGATAAGGATATCGCGAGGGTGGATGCGCTCGCCGAAGATTCGCGTACAGCCGCATTCATCAGGAGTGGTCCAGACGATGGAACGGCCGGAGATAATCTCGACCATACCGCCACCAAGGGCGTATTTGTGCCCATGATGTGCGTAGTACAATGCGTACATGCTGCCATCGGTGCGAAAGACGGCAACCTTTGCGTCGAACAGCTCGGTAAAGGTTTCTCCCGGTTTTGGAAGACAGGTGGCGGTGGGACCGAATATGGCGTAGCAGTAGATAACCCCGTGTAGGTTCGCCTTGGCGAGGAAGAAAACAGTATTGCCGTCAGGCAATCCGACGATAGTATCATTGACGATGCGCAAGTTCATAAAGTCTCCCCGTAAACGTTTGATAACAGCTGATTATTGAATACCAAGTTATCGAATGCATGTCAATAAAAAAAGCCCTCCGAGAAGGAGGGCTCCAGATGAAACGGAGAAGTGCTTAGAGGGTAACGAGAACGTCAGCAAGCGGAATGCGTTCGCCGAAGAATTCGTTGCGCCCGCATTCGTCTACGCCTGCCCAGATCACAGATTTGTCTAGAAGGTTAACGTCAACCAGGCCTCCACCTTGAGGGTATTTATGACCATGATAAACATCGAGGACGTGGATATTTTCCACAGTGAACTGGAGAACTTTAGCGAATCCTCCTATTTCGCGTTGTATGCCCTCGTCTGTCGGGAGGCATTTATCCCGGAGACCAATAACGGCTCCGAAAAGGAATGCACTTTCGCGGGTTCTTGCTAGGAACAACGTGACCCATCCTTCCGGTAGGTTGACCAAGCATTTCTTGTGTGGATCCACTCGTAGTTTGCTAAACATAGAGCCTCCTCAAAACAGGTGATAATAGCTGATTATTGAATACTAGTTTAAAGTGATCATGTCAATGGCTTATGAATAATAATGATGGGAATCAAGGAATACTAATACGGAAACAAGCCACGCTTAGCGTCGTTATATAGTAAGAAGAATAAAATCTGATACAATACAGTAATGAAGGCGATCGACGGAAAGGGGATTGCGAAAGAAATAATTGAACGACTCAAGAGCGAGCCAGCACCGCACAAGATATTTGCGGCTGTTTTGGTCGGCGACAACGCGGCGAGCGAGAGTTTTGTGAAGCAGAAGGAAAAAGTGGCCAAGGAGTTGGGTCTCGACTTTCGCATCTATCGATTTCCGGAAACAAGTACAAACGATTCATTACGCAAAGAGATAGGGAGGATCGCTAGGATGTCTCGCGTCGGCGCAATAATAGTGCAACTACCCCTGCCCGCGCATTGCAATGCGCACTATGTCTTAAATATGATCCCACCAGAGAAGGATGTGGATGCATTAAGCGAACGGACACTCGGCGCATTCTATAACAATAGGAGTTCGGTGGCGCCGCCATCGGTGGCAACGTGCGAAGAATTGTTCATAAGAAAGGGAATAGACCTTCGCGAGAAAAAAGTTGCAGTTGTGGGGTTGGGCATATTAGTAGGGAAGCCAATCGCGCTTTGGTTGATGAAAAAGGCGAAGGAAGTATACGCACTCGACCAGGGGAGCGACCTGGAAATACTTAAACGGGCGGACATAATCATCACCGGCGTTGGCAAGGCGGGACTCATTACGCCGGAGATGATAAGGGATTTCGCAAGTGTCGTAGACTTTGGATATTCATTTGATAGTGAAGGAAAGATCCAAGGTGATTTCGATAACGCTCTTATTCCTCATTCCGCATCTCTGGTGCCTCATGCATTCTACACGCCAACTCCCGGAGGAACGGGCCCGATATTGATCGCAAAGTTGATGGAAAATTACTACATCTTGAATAAATAAGCGCCACTTATGTCATTCCGGCGAAGGCCGGAATCCAGAGTATATAGATGCGCGTCTTCGGGGAGGATGACAGAGGGATTTAACGCGTTAACCCATCAACGCGTTAACCAAAAAAACGGAACAATAAAAATAGTCGGCATGCCATCAAAAGTAAAAACAATCGCAAAAGTATTTGTCACAATCGCCGCAATCGTGGGGGTCGGATTTTTGATGAGTTATCAAAAGAAGATATCAATCTTTGCGGAGAACGACGATAACCCAATGAGCGAAGATCGGATTAGTTTTTTATTGCTTGGAGAAACGGGGAGGGCATTAGGATGGAGTAACGCGCCCGATCTGACCGATAGTATTATCTTGGTCGAATATCGTCCAAAGCTCGGCGTGGTGAACCTGATCTCATTACCTCGCGATCTATTTGTAACGTTCGGTGGTGAGTCGTTTAAGCTAAATGAAGCGCTACGACGGGGGAAATTAAATGAGTTTATGGAGGCATTGCCACAGATGACGGGACTTAAGACGGACAAATATGTTGTGGTAAACGTCGACATATTAAAGAAAGTTGTCGATGAGATGGGGGGTGTAGACCTGACATTGAAAGACAAGGTAGTAGATGGCGTGAGCGGATACACTATCCCGGCGGGAGAGAACCATATCAATGGCGACCAGGCGATCTGGTTGGTTCGCAATAGACACGCGCCGGAGGGGGACTTTTTCCGGGAAAAGAATCAGCAAGAGGTGGTCCGTGCTGTCTTGAAGGAATTTAAGACATTGAGTGCGATGGAAAAGACGGCATTCTTGTTTAAGATGACTCCGGAGTTGGGAAATTTAAATACAAACATCGACTTCAAGGAGCTGTTGCCGACGTTGCGGCAGTTTGGCGGAGTGCGGCTTAATACAATCGTTGTTGATTTCAAGACGGGAATTTTGCAAAGCTCAGAAGTGGAATACGGCAATGCTATGGCGTATGTACTACTTCCACGACTTGGCTCGGGGAAATATGAAGATATGCGCAATTACATTCAATCGAAGGTAGAGAAGTAGAAGTCACTCATATGTGAGTGGTTTTTTATGAATTGTTATTCCCGTATCCGCAGGAATAACAGAAGGCCGAATACAAGGGCTTTTTTTGACTAATATAATAATATGGTTTATAAACAAATCAGTATCATTACGTATTGAAAGGGAGGTAAAAGATGAAACACATTTTGGTTATTGGGGCTGGCGGGTTTATCGGGTCCGCGATTACACACCGACTGCTTAAGGAAGAGGACCGGAGAAGTCTGGTCTTTGGCACGAGTAGGAGCGGGAGGTTTGGACATCTGCGACTCGACGTAACGGATGCAACGAGCGTAGAAGATTTCTCGGAGTGGTTAATGAAGAACGAAATAAACCCCTCCGTCATCATCTACGCGGCAGGCAATCGCGAGCCCGGAGGGTTTAAGGCCGAGATGAAGACGTCAAAACGAGATACGGACCCGGCGGTATTCATGAAAAACGCCGAAGTTTATGGTCTTGGTCTTCTGCATGTGGCGACAAAGCTGGTGCCGCACATGACCGACGACGGGCATATCGTCGTGATCAGTTCGGTGGATGGAACGGAGAAGCCTCCGTATTATCTGAGCGACAGATTGTATGGCGCTTCCATAGCGGCCCAGGAGGTGCTCGTCAAATGGATGCGGGCGGATACGTTGTTCACCACGCCGAGGAACATCCACGTGCATCGCATCGCACCGGGATCGGTGGAAGGAAGCCCCTTTTATGAAGGGGCTGCGACGGAACTGTTACCGCAACGGATGGTCCCGGTATCCGAGATCGTCGAGGCAGTCGCTCAAGCGATCAATATGTCTACGGGGTATGTGGATCTCAACCTTTTTGCGTCTAAGTAGTATTTCGCCATAACGGCGAAAAGGCCCAGGTATGATACCTGGGCCTTTTGTTTGCTTGACCGGGGAATATGTATTATGTAGTATTAGATACATTCAATTATGGTCTTTTACAAAAGTAGTCGCTCGCTCAAGGCGACCACTAACATAAAAGGAGGTTTTGGGTTGTAGAAATTCCTATCCGAAGAAGTTATCAAGCGAGGAGGCATTTATGGGAAAAGTACTCATGCTACTGTGCTTTATGGTTTCACTTGCTTTCGCCAGTGCGGCATGGGCGTCGGTGGCTACCGACCAGAGGTCAAAGAAGGAGATCGCTTATAAGCAGGCGGACCAGCGAGAGTCCGGCCCGGCGATGGCGAGCGCGCAGCTCAACCATACGGAGGCATCGACCCTCAAAGTAGGGGTCGTCATCCTGGCGAACTTCAAGAGCGAAGGCACCGCCATCATCGCAATCGGCGGCAGGGGAGAGGCAACAGTTAACGTGCCGGCTATAACGGCCGTGGCTGCGGCATCGGCAGGGTCTTCTATTGAGAAAAGATTCTCCGGCGCCACCGGGACCATGATACGGGCCATCGGCACCATTAATTCGGCAGGGCGGGAGAGCCCCGGCTGCGACATTGTCGCTAGTTTTGACCAGGGAGCCTTATTCGCCGGGACCACTGCCTTCGCGTAGACCCGGGCCGACAGGTCTGCGAGGTTAGTAAAAAGTTGAGCAAAATCCCCAGGGTCTAACCCTGGGGATTTTAAATCAAATTGTCATTCCCATGGAGGCGGGAATCTATATAATATCTGGATTCCCGCATCCGCGGGAATGACAGCCCGGTCTATTCTTGTAGTTGCTTCGCCGCTTCTTCAAATACAATCTGCATTTGTTCGAGATCTTTCTGAGAAATAGGCTTGAGTACATACGTATCCGCCTTCTTTTTGATTATAGTACCATCGGGCGTTGTAATATGCTTTGCAATGCCGATGCGCAATCGCCAAAAGTCCTTAGTCCCGAGCGAGTTGATGACTGATTCCACGCCATGATGTCCAGCAGCGCCGCTCCCAAAGGAAAATTTGTATTCGCCAAGGGGAATATCAACATCGTCATGGACCAAGATAAAGTGATCGGGCTTGATACCATCCTTTTTGAGAAATCTAGCAACAGCGGGACCGGAGACATTCATGAATGTACCGAGTGATTCAATGGTGGGAGGGGTAGCGAAAGAAGATTCTCGGAGAAATCGTATAAAGAGAGTGCCTGCATTATGGTAGGTGTCGGTATATTCGGGGCCGGGATTGCCGAGCGCAATAATGATATCGAGATCGGCGAACGAAATGGTCTTTTGCATAGAAAAAATAAGAAAAATGTCTGTTTGACATTGCCTACGTTTATACTAAAATGAAGTTAACAAATTAGCAAACTTGATGAAATCATTCCTTTACGCGCTTCGCGAGATTATAGAGATAGTGTTGGTTGCAGTGCTGGTCGTGTTCGGCGTCCGGAGTTTTTTGGTACAGCCATTTTTAGTAAGTGGAGCGAGTATGGAGCCGACATTTCATGGAGGTGATTACATCCTGATCAACGAACTTTCGTATCGGTTCAGAGAGCCAGAGCGGGGAGAGGTTGTCGTGTTTCGTTACCCAGGGGATGAAAAGACATTTTTTATCAAGCGCATTATTGGCTTGCCAGGCGAGCGAGTAGTAGTGACGGGGGGAAACCTATATGTCTATAACCCTGAGCACGAAGAGGGGAGATTGATGAGTGAAGTATACTTGCCAAACGAATTGGTGACCGTGGGGGAAAAGGATATTACATTGGGTGAGAATGAGTTTTTTGTTATGGGAGACAACAGGGACGCAAGCTTTGATTCGCGGCAATGGGGGCCATTAAAGAGATCGGAGGTTGTCGGATCGGTATGGGTTCGATTATGGCCACTGAATCAGGTAATGGCATTCGAAAAGCCGGTATACTAATACACGAATGAAGGAAAGCGGAAAATGAAAAAGGGAAAGAGAGGGTAAGAATCTACGGATTATATTTCTTTATTTTTCATATTCCACTTTTCATATTTCGAATTTATGGCAGAAAAAGAAGCCGCTCCAAAAAAGGAAAAAAAGGTGAGAGAGAAGAAGATGGCATATCAGACCGTAAAGGGGATGCACGACATTCTCCCGGAGGAGCAGCCATTGTGGGATAAGGTCCGTTTAGCGACAAAACACGTCGGTGAGTTTTATAATTTCCAACGCATCGATACGCCGGTACTCGAAGGTGCGGACATATTCGAGCGGGGATTGGGAACAAAGACCGATATTGTCGAAAAGGAGATGTTTGTCATAAAGACGAGGGGGGGCGATAAGCTTGTGATGCGACCGGAATTCACCTCGGCGGTCATGCGTGCCTATTATCAGCACGGGTTGAGCCAGTTCGGACAACCAATGAAGCTCTATTATGAAGGACCGGTATTTCGATATGAGCAGCCACAGGCGGGGAGATATAGGCAGTTCAATCAGGTAGGATTTGAAATTTTGGGAGCCGAAAGTGATCCTGTATATGATGCGCAGGCGATCATGAGCGCGTTCAGGATCATTGAAGAGTTGAAGATAAAAAACGTAACGGTGCATATCAATAGCATCGGATGTCACAAGTGTCGCGCGACATACATTAAAAAGCTGGAAGCGCATTATAAAAAGAATGCGTTGAAGATTTGTAAGGATTGCAAAAATCGCATAAGTACAAATCCATTGCGAGTTCTTGATTGCAAAGAAGAAAAATGTCAGCTCGTAAAGGCTGAAGCGCCAATCATTCTCGATTATCTCGATTCGGAATGCAAAGCCCATTTCACGAAGGTATTGGAATACCTCGATGAGGTGAAGATTCCGTACTATATCGATTCGTACCTGGTTCGCGGGTTGGATTACTACAACCGTACGGTATTCGAGTTCTTTGGCGAAGGATTTTCTGTTGCGCTTGGCGGAGGAGGACGGTATGATTATCTTTCTGAAACGCTAAAGCTGGGGAAGTTGTCGGCAGTAGGGAGTGCACTTGGCACAGAACGCATCATCGAAGTAATGAAGGCGAGTGGAAAAATCATAGTGCCGAGAGGAGCCGCAAGGGTGTTTTTGGTGCATATCGGAGATGAGGCGAAGAAGCGAGGGTTAGCGTTGATCGAGGAATTTCGCAAAAGCGGAGTGCGTATTAACGAATCATTTGGAAAGGATTCCTTGAAGTCGCAAATGCGCGTAGCGGATAAGGAGCAGGCGCAGTTGTCTCTGATCTTGGGGCAGCGCGAGGTATTCGAAGGGAGTATTATCGTCAGAGATATGGAAACGGGTGCGCAAGAAAGCGTACCCTTGGAGCGTATTGTAGAAGAAGTAAAAAAGCGACTGAAATAAAAATTTCTAATGCTTGATTATTAATGGATGACCTAATATCTGGGTGATCATTTAAAAATTATAAATTAGTAATTAGAAATTCAACAAATATGGAGTGTCTATTTTGCGCTATTGCGAATAAGGTCCGAGAGGCTGAAATCGTCTATGAAGATGACCACGTGGTGGGGATATTAGACGTCTTCCCGCGCACCCCGGGGCACACGATGATCATTCCAAAAATACATGCCGAAACGATCCTCGATCTGCCCGAGAAAGAGCTGGAACCGGTATTTGCGGCGGTTAGGAAGGTGACGGCGACCTTGCAGAAGGCATTGGGGCCGGATGGCTTTACAATCGGCATCAACCATGGTAAAGTTGCTGGGCAAGCGATAGACCATCTGCATATTCATATCATGCCTCGGTGGCGTGATGACGGCGGGGGTTCGCTCCATAGCGTTGTTGGAAATCCTCCTAAGGAGTCGCTGAAGGTCATTAAGGATCGCATCCTTAACGTTTAAGGTATCAAAGTAATCAATAACTATTTAATTAACCAATCCAAATGGAGTTAAAACGTCGAGAAGGTGAGTCGGTAAGCGCGTTTCTGTACCGCTTTTCCAAGAAGATGCAACAAAGTGGCGTCTTGAAGGAGGCAAAGAAGCGACGCACTCGTGGACGCGCCGTCAATAAGAACAAACGAAGGATCGCAGCGATCTACCGCGATGAAAAGCGTACGGAGATAGAGACAGCGAAGAAGTTGGGAACCTTCTAATAAAAATGGCGCCGCTATGGTGCCATTTTTGTTTGGTGATATAATAAAGTATTCAAACTAACGACTTACATAAGCATGATCAAAGAACAACTGATGGAAAAAATAAAGGAATCAATGAAGGCGGGGACATCAGAGCGCACAAACATCTTGCGCCTCGCAATGAACGCGATCAACAACCGACAGGTGGAGAATCGCGGAAAGGGGATCGAGGGTGAGTTGAGCGATGAGGATGTGATCGATGTATTGATGAAGGAGGTAAAGCGCCGCAATGAATCGGCTACGGTATATGCCGAAGCGGGACGGCAGGAGTTGGCAGACGTAGAGCTTGCCGAAATAGTGATCTTTAAGGAGTTTTTGCCGGAAGAGATTTCGACCGAAGAGCTCGATGCGATCGTGACGGCTGCGATTGAAAAGACAGAGGCAAAGGAGATTAAGGATATGGGCAAGGTCATGGCGGAGATCAATCCCCAGATCAAGGGACGCGCCGATTCAAAGGCGGTTAGCGACATGATCAAAAGCAAAATGGGATTGTGATAATCAACAAAAAAAGACCCGAATGGGTCTTTTTTTGTTGATTATCGCTGATTGGCATGTGATTCGGGGCCCTCTTCAATACGCTGTTTGCGCTCCTCGTCGGTGAGTACCATACCCTTTTCATCAACGGAGTATTTGCGCTCGCCGTGCGCCGCTTCTTCGCGGTTTGCGATATCCTGCTCGACTTGCTCTTCGGCCTTGTCGTAATCCTCAGAAGTGGGCTTAGTGATGCCGGCATCCTTTATTTTTTCCTGCATTTTTGCGGCCTCATGTTCGGCGCGCGGTTTTGAAAAGAATTTTTCAAACATGGTAATGAAATGATTGTAATGTCACGACATTGACATTTTTAAATATTTATTGTATACATTATACAGCAAAACAGCCTCGGGTACAACCGGGCAATGCACATAGACAACAGAAGAAAGAAAGGAGGGGTTGCACGTGGCGGCACTGGAGGGCGAAATGCTCAGAGACATGCTCGAAAAGGGTGTGATCTACCTGAGCGGAGAGGTCACGCCAAGAATGGCAGAACAGCTTGGAAAGGCGATGATGTGGCTCGATGCAGTAAAGCGGTTTGAAACGGTTAATCTGATCATCGACAGCCAAGGAGGATCTGTTGTAGCGGGGTTGCAGATGTACGAACTAATACGCAATTCCAGCATTTCGGTGCGAGGAGTAGTGTATCGGCGGGCATTCTCGACGGCCGCGATCGTGCTGCAGGCGTGTCATAAACGGGTAGCGTTTTCAAGCGCTGAAATTCTGTTTCATGATACACGAGCAGAGGTGCGCGTGACCGACAGCGAAGAGGAGCTTGCAGAGGTGCTTAAAAGCGCCCGTAAGCGACAACAGATGCTATATCGGATTATCGCATCAAAACTCGGAAAGCCGATCGAGGAGGCTACGAGGTTTTCCAAGCTCGAGATGTGCATGAGCGCCTATGAAGCGCTCGAACGGGGATTTGTCGACGAGGTGATCGACCTGATCCCGTAGAACTATCGAAGAGGGTGCTTGCACCCTCTTTTTTTTGTTGCTACAGTAGAAATTATGAAACTATCCATATCCCATTTAGCCTTAAAATCAGGTTAGAGAGTGGATTAAGTTATGCACATTCTAAATAGTTGTTTTAATGCTATAATTAATTAGAGGCATATATATTTTAAATATGATGCAAAAATCAAAAAGTTTAGTGATTGCTGAATATTTTATCAGCAAAAGTCAGATTGCTGGTGAGGAGATTACTAACAAAAAAATACAAAAGTTGTTATATTATGCGCAAGCATGGAGCCTTGTTTTTAATGGGGAGAAGATTTTTGACGACCAAATCGAGGCATGGGTTCATGGGCCAGCAATTCCATTGATATATTTTGAATTTAAAAAATTTGGATTTGGAAATATTAGTATTACTGTAAATAAAAGTGATTTTGAGGCCTTATCAGATAAAGAAGAGAAATTGCTTGATAATGTATGGAGTGCCTACGGGAAGTTTGATGCTGACTATTTAGAACTCCTCACTCATAATGAAGAACCGTGGCAAAAGGCAAGAAGCGGTTGTGCAATTGATGAATATTGCAATAACGAAATCAACACCGATCTTATGAAAGAATATTATGGGAGAAGGCTCGAAGAAATCAAAAAAGGACAGTAAATGGTTTAAGGCTAAGGCTTTTGAATTGATCGAAAGATTTGGGAAAGAAAATAAGGATAAGGAGATTTCCCCTTATTTAGAACATGCCGTTAAGGCAATCGAACAAACTTTATTTGCAGGAAAAATACCAGACGCTATCACTATTCCAACCGGAGATGATCCCGAGGGGAAAAACATCTCAATTCATTTAAAACAAAAAAGCTTAGAGCATAGGCAAATCGATGAAATTCAGAAAGAAGCTGCGAAGTCGCTAATCCGTAAATTTTCTGAAATAAATGCGACTACAAAATCTGACGCGCAACAATCCGGACTAATAAGAGATAAAGTGGGGAATTCAGGCAAGTATGAATTTTTGTATAGAAATTTATCTCCTGAGGTTGAGATTTTAGAGGTTCAATATTCAGGAGGCGGGAGAATTTTCGGGTTTTTTACGCAAGAAATATTTAATGTCGTTTGCATCAGAACGGATCATGTGAATATTGATTAAATATACATAATACATGACTAAAATTTCTTTTGAAGAAAAACCAACTCCTGAACAGATAAAGCTTTATGAGGACGGAATGAAGCATTTTTTGCAGTATCAAAAAGCAGAGATAAAAGTAGTGCTTAATGAGTTGCCTATAATAATAAAGACATATTGGAACCAAGAACATACAAATACTGATTATCACTGGATTGAACATTTTCTCGTAAAGACGTCAGAAATTGAGTTTGAAATAGATAATCCATATCGGGAGGGGATAGATAATGAGACATTATCAAAAGAGCATATTTGGAGTGATGCTTATTATATACAGGATCAAATTTATAAAAAATTAAAAAAAGACCCGCGTTTAGAAAGGGGTAATAGCGACCTCTATTGGAAGCTATGGGATTTAAGAGAGGATCAGTAATGGCCCTCTTTTTATTCCAATACCTATGTACGGGCAAAATAAGCCCAATAGAGGCAGGTTTAGTGTAAAAAGTTATAAACATACCCAAAGCGTATTTTTTGCCGTATAATCAAGCTAACAACCGAATAGAGCCCGCAAGGGCAAGTGCCTAACCCTACCGCCTCGGCGATAGGTATGGTGCAAAATCGCAACAAGCTTAAAGATCCCATCATCAGGATCGCTTGTTGCGTTATGCAGGGAAACTTGCATATGGCCGTAAGGCCTATCTGGTGGTGGGTTTTTTGTTTACCCACGTCCGGAATAAATTAACGGTAATAGTAAGCAAATAATCACCATAATGAAATCAATAAAAGGTTTTATACAGGTTCCGGTAGTAGTGCTTATGGCTGTGGGCATTTTGGCCATACTGGGAACGAGCTATTATTTTGTAGGGGCAAAGAATAGTAAGCAAGAAGAAATAAATAAAAAGACAGCTTTGAGCACGGTTCCCTTAAATCGCGAAGAGGTCTCAACTTCCGGTGCTGTACAAGAAATCAAAAGCGGAGAAGGAATAATAAAAGAACAGGGAACGCAGAAAATTATCGCACCCACAAAGCAGGAGAGCACTAATACTAAAAAAGCAGACGATTTGGTAAAGGAAGTGATGTCTGATATGGACAAATTGAGCCAATTAGATCAGCAGATTGAAGACTTCGGCACCCTCTTAAGGGCAATTCGAACAACTAAGAATAATTATATCTCGTATGCAAAAAGCTCCGCTCAAGCCAGAGCCGATTTGTTAAATGATTTTGCGGATACGGCAAGTGATATAGGGATAAAGAACTTCGCCCTAAGTGATGCAAATAAATTCACAAAATACATACAAAGTGCGCAAACGGATTACAATACGCTGTATGAGCCATTAGAGACGGAGGTAAAGAAGCAATACGAAATGACTTCAGAAATAAAAGGGATAATAGATCAGGGGACTACTCCTGCTAATTTATCAAAGGTTCTGTCTATGGGGAATGAGGAGATAAATCGTTTCTTGGGGTTGGTAATAAAGTTTAACACTGCTGCGCAGAAATTTGAGCAGCAAAAAGCCGATAGTTTTTCTCAGTCATTGAAATACATTGACAGTTTAGTTGCTACAAAGAGTATTTTTTTGTCTGTAAGTCAGCAGTTGCTTCAAATTGAGCAGCAGTCACAACAAATCCCAGCACCACAAAAGGCTACTCAATGTTGGTCTACCACCCAATATAGCGGTGGTATTGTGAATGGCACAGCGCAAACAAGCGTTAGATGTGAGTAAATATGCACTTTTATGGAAGGACAAGAATTATACAAAAAGGTATACAGGGAAATCCTTGATTATTCTGACGGGGAGCTTATTGGTCGATGTGCCAAATGGGGCTACGAAGTAGAGCAAAAGCTCTCAGAGAACGAGCAGTTCTTGATACAAGGAGGAGCCGAAAGCGCTTCGAGTTTTATGTATGCTGTTGCTACGGCAGTTATTGTGGGTGAGTTTGCAAAACATGCATACAATGACTACTTCTCCGAAGAAACAGAGATAGACCTTGGCTTATTAGATATGGAGTTTGAACAAATACGCGGTTTTCTCGGGGAAGACATTACGCAATATCGGCTGACGTTTCTTAAAGAAGGGAATAGTATAGGATTGCAAGATATATGGACTGCGATAAGCGAGTGGAAGCAGGATATATACAAATCCCTCATATATATTTATAAGCAGGAAAATAAGGATCCAGAATGGCTGATACTCAATTCACTTACTAAAATCTTCGAAAAATCACACACATCAATAACTGACGCGCGAAGGATTGAAGGGTACGAATATATTAACAGCGGATTTAACGCATGATAGGGCGCTACCCTATGAGGTTAAATTATGCAATATCGAGGAGTAGATAGGGGGGGTATTAGGTAGGAAATGGTAGGAAAATGGGCAGAGCGCGACACGATAAAGGCATATTTAGCGAAAGGTGGTACTATATATGATATGGAGAAGATCGTACGAAAAATAAGCCCAATGCAAATAAAAGCATTAGATTGCTGGCAAGTAGGTGGCTTTAAAAGCAAGGCAAAGGCCTTAAGAGAGGCAGGATATAGGGAAAGTGTTGTTGATGCCCCACATAAGGTTTTTAGTAGTCCTGCGGTCATTAGAGAGCTCGAATTACGAGGATTTGATGAGTGGGGTAGGCGTAGACCTATGACATCGGAGGAGTTAACTCAGATAAAGCCGGAGCAAAAGCCTATATTTTGGGATATTAAGAATACACCGAAAGAAGTTTTCCAGCGGCTCAAGGAGCAACTTGCGGAAATCCCAAGTGCACCATCTCAAAGATCAAAGGAGGATGAGGAGCGAGTATCATCGGCATATATACCTTACGGGGGCGGAGCGGATATTTTTGAAGGAACTCAGGAGCAACATCAGCCAATTCCTAATGACGATCAATATTCATCGATGTAAAAGACCTAAAGGGATAGATAATGACATCAAAAGAGCCACAAAACACAGAAGAGGAAGGCGGGGGAGTAAAGAGCGCCCCAGTCATGTGGCTTTTGGCGTTGGTTGTTATAATGATGGGGTTTCTTATATATGAATTGTTTCTTCTTCAACTACCCAAAATAGAAAAAAGAGAATTACCCGAAAAGGCAAAATATTGCCTCGAAGAATTGAAAGCATACAGTACTATTAAAACCTTAGAGATGGGAGGACATATTCGCCCTACGGGTGAATTTATTGAGGAGATGAGAGAGTGCTACAGGAGGAAAGGATGGGAAGTGAAAAGGTGAACACACCCCATATTTCACTGGAAAAAATAAGCAAAATGTGGTAAAATAGTAGGAACTTTAAGCCCCAATAGAGAAGGGCTCAGACCCTTATGGAAGAACAGAAGAAGACTAAAAAGAATGCAAATCAAGGAAGTGGGCACTTTGAGGCCCAACTTTTTAAGGCGGCCGACAAGCTCAGAAAGAATATAGATGCAGCAGAGTACAAGCATATCGTGCTTGGACTTATTTTTTTAAAGTACATATCGGATGCGTTTGATGTGCATTACGAAAAACTCTCAGAAGGTAAAGGTGAATACGAAGGAGCAGACCCCGAAGATCAGGATGAATACAAAGCAGAAAATGTATTTTATGTACCAGTAGAAGCGCGATGGACGCATCTCCACTCACGGGCAAAGCTTCCGAGTATCGGTAAGGACTTGGACGCGGCAATGGAAGCTATCGAGAAGGTAAACCCAACGCTGAAAGGGATATTGCCAAAGGAATACGCAAAACCGAATTTGGATAAAGCAGCACTCGGTGGACTGGTTGATCTTATCGCGGATGTTGCGCTCGGTATCGAAAGCGAGAAATCAAAAGACCTTATCGGTCGCGTATATGAGTATTTTCTTGGTGAATTTGCATCTCTTGAAGGCAAAAAGGGCGGGCAGTTCTATACCCCACGAAGCATCGTTGAGCTTATGGTTGAAATGATAGAGCCTCTTTCAGGGCGCGTATATGACCCTGCGTGTGGCTCGGGAGGTATGTTTGTAATGAGTGAAAAGTTTGTGGTCGCACACCGTGGACGAATGGAAGATATTTCTATTTACGGACAGGAAAGTAACCACACCACATACCGCTTATGCCGAATGAACCTCGCCTTGCGTGGTATAGATGGATCGCAAGTAGCTTGGAATAGTGAGGGATCATTCTTAAAAGATGCACATCCGGACTTAAAAGCAGATTATATTCTCGCCAATCCACCATTTAATCAAAGCGACTGGGGATGGGATATTCTAAAAGGAGATGCGCGATGGAAATATGGGCTTCCTCCAGACGGCAATGCAAACTTTGCGTGGATAGAGCATATGATCCACCACCTCGCACCAAAAGGAGTAATGGCAACCGTTCTCTCGAACGGCTCTTTGTCGTCCAATCAAAGCGGGGAGGGGGAAATACGCCAGAAACTTGTCGATGAGGATTTAGTGGATTGTATCGTATCACTTCCAAAGCAACTATTTTATAATACGGGTATTCCTGCGTGTCTTTGGTTTATTTCGCGCAAGCGTTTAGGGAACGGAGATAGAAAGCGAACTGGAGAGCTTCTCTTTATTGACGCGTCGGAAATGGGCTTTATGGCAGACAGTACGCATAAGGAATTTACTGAAGAAGATATACAAAAGATCGCGGGAACATATCACGAATGGCGACAGAAGGACAATAAATACGAAGACATAAAAGGATTTTGTAAGTCAGCAACGTTTGCGGATGTGCAGAAGCACGGCTATGTCCTTACCCCCGGAAGATATGCGGGCATTGCAGACGGAAAAATAGACAGTGAGCCGTTTGAAGAGAAAATGAAACGCCTCACCACTACTCTTAAGGGACAAATTGCCGAGGAGGAGGATATAAATATGGAGATAAAAAACCAATTAAAAAAGGTTGGATTTGAAATATGAAGAATGCAGCTATTGGCGATTGGGTCGAAACTACACTTGGGGACGTTGCTAAAATTGCTAGTGGGGCTACGCCCTCTACAAAAGAGGTAACATATTGGGGAGGAGATATCGCATGGATAACGCCTAAAGATCTCTCAAGCTTTAAAGGCGTTTATATTACTCGTGGAGAAAGGAATATAACTGAAGAGGGTATTAGAAACTCCTCAGCGCAAATGCTTCCTAAAAATACGGTTTTATTTTCGTCTCGTGCGCCCATAGGATACGTAGCAATTGCGGGTAATGAGCTAACTACAAATCAGGGGTTTAAAAATATAATATGCGATGAAAAGAATACGCACTATCTTTTTATCTACTATTGGCTAAAAAATAATAGCAATCGTATAGAAAAACTTTCATCAGGATCTACTTTTAGTGAGGCGTCCGCTTCTTTAATGAGGAGTTTAGAAATTAAACTCCCTCCAATAACAGAACAAAAAGAAATAGCAGGAGTACTTTTAAGCTTGGATAACAAAATAGAATTACTACGAAAACAGAACAAAACTCTCGAAGCTACCGCACAAGCAATTTTTAACGAATGGTTTGAGAAAGGCAAAGAATTACCAAAGGGGTGGCACTTAACTCAACTTAAAGATGTTATTGAGCTAAATCCATCAGAAGTGGTTCAAAAGGACGGGGAAATTCCTTATCTTGATATGTCTGCATTGCCCATACAAGGGAGTTGGACGGAGAAGCCATTGATGCGCAAATTTTCTTCGGGATCAAGATTTCGTAATGGAGATACTCTTTTTGCGCGGATCACTCCCTGTTTAGAAAATGGGAAAACAGCTTTTATCCAGTGTTTGCCAGAGGGAGTGAGTGCATGGGGTTCTACCGAATTCATTGTTATAAGAGTAAAGAAGCCCCTTCCTTCGGAATATGGATATTTACTTGCTCGCAATACTTCTTTTCGCAATTTCGCAATAAAAATGATGAGTGGTACATCGGGTAGACAGCGCGTACAAGTAGAGATGCTCAGAGGTTATCCAGTAGTTGTGCCAGATAAGAAAACTTTAGATATATTCGCTGGATTTGTCGAAACTTGCTTTAGGTCTATAGCAAGCAACTCATTGCAAATGGAACAGCTTGGCGATATTAGGGATGTATTATTACCAAAGCTGATAAGTGGAGAAGTGCGAGTAAAGGAATTTTGATTATAAAAGGATGGGCATGATTAAAAAGATTAAAAAAATAAAAAATCTCGGCATTTTTTCGAACTATCAATGGGATAGCGGGGTTTTAGCTGATTTTGAGAGATACAATATATTTTATGGGTGGAACGGAACAGGAAAGACAACGCTAACTAAATTATTTGCCGCCATAGAAAGTGGATCATTATCAGAGTTTCCAAATTTAGAATATGAAATTAGTTCAGAAACGGCGACGTTTAAGAACGGTGAAAAGTTTGATAAAAAAATTAGGGTTTTTAATCAGGATTATATTGAAAATAATATTGAAATTGCGGGATCTAAGACAAAGCCCATCTTTATTTTAGGAGAAGAAAACAAAGATATAGCTGAGCAGATAGAAAAGGACGAAACCTTATTAAAGGAGCTGAATAATAGTAAAAACGAACAGGAAAAGCTAAAGGAGAAAAAAGAAACCGAAAAAGGTAATAAGTTTACCGACGTCGCAAAGGTTATTGGTGCGAACACAAGTGGATCTTCGTTGAGAAATTATCGAAAGCCGGATGCTGAAAAGGCATTTGCCGCCCTTATTAAGCCGGAACTCTTAGGCGACGAAGATATAAATGGATGTCTTCTTGCATTAAAGCAAGAAGAAAAAGTGAGCATCCCAGAAATAGACACATTTAGCTTTCTTCAGGCACTAAATCCTATTATTCAGGAAAGTAAAAATCTATGTGCGCAAACAGTTGAAATTCTAGTTATTGAAAGATTAAAACAAAACATCGACATCTCGCGATGGGTTGAAGATGGACTTGCATTGCATTTAAAGCATGGTAATGGTAGTTGTGAATTTTGCGGTCAATTCATGCCCGAGAGCCGAATGCAGGAATTGGTCAATTATTTTAATAAAGAAGACCAGGAGCTTAAGGCTTCCTTAAATAGGAGCATAGAACAAATAAAGGGATTTTTTAGATTTATAGAGGAGATAGTTCCTGTTGATAAGGCAAATTTATATACGGAATTTCAAACAGAGTATGTATCTAGGCTTACAACTTTTAACAAAGAAAGAATAAATTTATTGGGAGAGCTGGGTGATTTAATTAGAATACTCGAAGACAAAAAAACGAAAACGACCGAAAGGATTGATTTAGAGTTTACCATAAGTAACAAACTTGAGAAGAGTATTGAGGAAATAAACAAAACAATCCAAGGGCATAATGGAAAAACTGCTAATTTCCAAAACCAACGAGATGAAGCTCAAAAGAAACTAGAAAACCATTACTTGAGTGAAATTTTTCAAACAGTAAAAGATTTAGAAAAGGGTATTGAAAATTGTGATACAAAAATAAAGAAGATAATTGATGGTGATGAACAAGTATTAGGGATAATAGAATTATCTCAAAAGATAGAAAAAAATAAGGCAACTATATCTTCTGAGCATAAAGCATGCGAAGAATTAAATAGAAAACTGGAAATATTTTTAGGGAGGAAGGAAATTACTTTTGAAGTATCTCCACATGGGGGATATGAAATTAAAAGAAGTGGTAAGATTGCAAAAAATTTAAGCGAAGGAGAGAAGACGGCGATTGCATTTGTATATTTTACAGTCCATCTAAACGATCAGGGATTTAATGTTAAAGATGGGATAATAGTAATAGACGATCCCGTCTCTAGTATGGATGCAAACTCTCTATTTCAGGCATTCGCATTTTTAAAGAATAGTGTGGAAAATGCAAAGCAGGTATTTATATTTACACATAATTTTGATTTTCTTAGATTGTTAATAAATTGGCTTAATTATTTTTATCAAAAGCAAAGTAAGCCCTATTTTATGATAGGAAATAAAGTTTTAAACAATGAAAGAATAGCAGAAATTAAAAAAATAGATCCGCTGCTGATTGATCATGAAAGTGAGTATCACTACCTTTGTAAGATTTTACTTGAACTAGAAATAGACGGCAGTATTGTCTCTGTCTATCATATACCGAATGTTGCAAGAAAGGTCTTGGAAACATTCTTAATGTTTAGGGTTCCTAATAGTGAGAAAACATTCAGCAAGCTTAAAAGATTGAATTTTGATGAAATTAAGAAAACTGCAATATATAAATTTACAAATGATCAATCGCATATTACGGGAGGCGGATTTGACCCATCCTTAGTACCTGAAACTCAAAAAAATGTTAAATATTTACTTGAGATGATGGATGCAACATTTCCTGAGCATTTTGATATACTGAAGCAATCAATTACTGAAAGTTAACTATGACCAAAATATACGAAAACGACATAGAGCTGTGGGTTATAGAAATACTGGAAAAGCAGGGCTATGCCTATTTATCGCCTGACGATCAGGAGATTGAACGCCCTGACTTACGAGAGGTCATTTTACGTGGTCGCTTGGAACAGGCGGTGGCTCGCATCAACCCTTCTGTATCCGCAGAAGCGCGGGAGGATGCCATTAAGAAGGTGTTTAACCTTTTGCCACAGCACTTAGTGGAGAGTAATGAGGAGTTTCAGAAAATGCTTACCGATGGAGTAACCGTGGAAGTCGCCTCGGAACACGGGGGTACTCGGGGAGAAGTAGTACATCTTATTGATTTTGATACCATAACAAATAACGACTTAGTGGTCGCCAATCAATTTACCATTCCCTATGACCATACGAGTAAGCGTCCCGATGTGGTCCTCCTCGTAAACGGGCTTCCGCTCGTAATCATAGAACTTAAGAATGCAACCGACGAGAATGCGACAGTACATAAGGCGTTTACCCAACTGCAAAACTATAAGGATGCTGTACCTCAGCTGTTTGTTTATAATGGCATCCTCATAGCTTCTGACGGCTTAGATGCGCGCGTAGGTTCACTCACGGCGCCGTGGGAACGGTTTGTAGTATGGCGCGCACCGGATGAGAAGCGTAAGGGCGAGAACATAAAGCCACAGATGGAAACGATCGTTACGGAGATGCTCAAGCCGGCAGTACTTCTTGATTTGATCCGAAACTTTACGGTATTTGAAAAGGCAAAAAAGGAAAACAAAGAGACGGGATTAGTCGTTGTTGAAAGTATTAAGAAAGTCGCCGCCTATCATCAGTACTATGTGGTGAATAAAGCGATTGCCTCAACAGTGCAAGCGACAGAAGAAAACGGCGAGCGAAAAATCGGCGTTGTTTGGCATACGCAAGGATCGGGGAAGTCGCTCTCGATGGTTTTCTATACAGGGAAAGTAGTGCTTGCGCTTAACAACCCAACCATAGTGGTAATTACCGATAGAAATGATTTAGATGATCAACTGTTTGAGACATTTGCGGGGAGCCGTGGATTGCTTCGCCAAGACCCCGTACAAGCAGAAAGCAGAACACATCTTAAAGAACTATTACAGACGGCAGGAGGCGGAATTGTGTTTACGACTATTCAAAAGTTTTTCCCCGAGGATGGGGGAGAGGTATATGATCAGCTAACTGAAAGGAAAAACATTGTTGTTATTGCTGATGAAGCACATCGTAGTCAATATGGATTTGCAGCGCGAACGGTATTTAAAGACGAGGAAGCAATTACTCGATACGGCAATGCGAAATATCTGAGAGATGCGCTTCCCAACGCGTCATTTATAGGATTTACCGGTACGCCAATCGAAAGCGAGGATAAATCAACGCCGGCGGTCTTTGGAGGGTATCTTGATGTATATGATATTCAAGATGCAGTAAAAGACGGAGCGACCGTCCCTATTTATTACGAAAGCCGATTAGTGAAAGTGCATCTACCGGAAGAGAAGAGCAGAGAGATAGATGCAGAAGTTGAAGCCGTAGCCGAAGGGGTGGAGTTTACTGCGAAAGAAAAGGCGAAGGCAAAATGGGCACAACTGGAAGCAATTGTCGGTAATAGAGAGCGAATGAAGGAGATTGCAAAAGACCTCGTAGCTCATTTTGAAGCGCGACAAGAAGTGAATGTTGGTAAAGCGATGGTTGTGGCGATGAGCCGAAGAATTGCAGTACAGCTGTATGAAGAAATAGTCGCTATTCGTCCAGAGTGGCATAGTGATGATTTGGATAAGGGCGCGATAAAGGTAGTAATGACTGCCAATTCTTCCGATCCGAAAGAGTTTCAACCACACAATACAAATAAAGAAATGCGACGCCGTGTCGCTGATCGTTTCAAAGACCCGAACAATACACTTAAGCTGGTAGTTGTTTGTGATATGTGGCTCACGGGATTTGATATTCCGTGTCTCCATACGATGTATATAGACAAGCTGATGCGCGGGCATAATCTTATGCAGGCGATAGCGCGCGTAAACCGAGTATTCCGAGATAAGTCGGGAGGATTGATTGTGGACTATATCGGCTTTGCGTCTGATTTACAAAAGGCGCTTGCAGTATATACCCAAAGTGGAGGAACGGGAGACCCAACTATAACACAGGAAAAAGCGGTTGAAGTAATGCTGGAGAAGTATGAGGTGGTGAAGCAAATGTTCCACGGCTTTGATTATGGCCGTTACTTTACATTAGATACCTACGGCAAGCTGGGGGTTATTTTAGAGGCGCAGGAACATATTCTCGCGAAGGATCAAGGGAAAGAAACGGGAAGCCCTAAAAAGAAGGCGCAAAAACCACAGAGCGCGCAGGAACGGTTTACACACGAGGTTACAGTATTATCAAAGATTTTTGCAATTGCAGTACCTCACGAGGAGGCACTTGCTATACGAGGAGAGGTAGCATTTTTTCAAGCGATAAAAGCACGACTTATAAAGTTTGATCCAAATCCTGAAAATCGGCAGGAAGATATCGAAACAGCTATACGACAGATAGTGGACAAGGCGATTGTGGCAGAAGGAGTAGTAGATATTTTTGCGGCAGCCGGTATTCAAAAACCGGATCTCTCTGTTCTCTCGGACGACTTCCTTGCAGAAGTTAAGGGGATGAAGCACCAAAATGTAGCAATGGAGCTTTTGAAGCGCATTTTAAATGACGAGATTAAAGGCCGTTTGCGAAAGAACTTCATTCAAGGGAAGAAGTTATCAGAAATGCTGGAGAAGACAATTAAGAAGTATCAGAATAACCTCCTTACCGCGGCGGAAGTAATACAGGAGCTTATTGAGCTCGCAAAGGAAATAAGAATAGCAGACGCACGAGGGGAGGATTTAGGGTTGAGTGATGACGAGCTCGCGTTTTATGATGCACTCGCTAATAATGAGAGTGCTCGAGAGGTAATGGATGACGCAACACTTCGAGAGATTGCGCGGGTATTAGTAGAGAAGGTGCGTAGTGGCGCAACAGTTGATTGGACGATTAGGGAAAATGTAAAAGCAAAGTTACGCGTGTTAGTAAGGCGCACGCTTACAAAGTTTGGTTACCCGCCCGATAAACAGCTTATAGCAACCGAAACTATTCTTAAGCAGGCGGAGTTATTTGCAGATGACTGGGTAAGCTAAAAGGGGTACTATTATCAAATATGAGCATAGATAAGGACGGCATGTCGTTGAAAGAGTTTATTAATGAAAATCATAGCCTGCTTTCGGCAATGGCAATTTTTGCTACCATAGCAGCTCTTTTAGGAAATCTGCCAATCCGATGGATGGGTATAGTGTTGTCCTTTATTTCAATAGCGGGAATAGTAATAATTTGGCATGAAATAAAAAGTCAGCTTCCTGAGAAGATGAGCCCGAAGTTATTTATATTTCGCTATATCCTTCTTTGGGGATTAGGGGCGCTCATTTTCTATTGGCTCTTAGAGTTTAGGGATATATGGCATGTTTTTCTTTTTGTGCCCCTTACGATCCTTTTTATGTATGTGATTATATCAACGATCCAACCTATTCGTGAGTGGAAGATTATAAGATATGTATTTGGCATAGGAAAAGAAAAAAACAGATTTCAAAAAGCTTTAAAAATATTAGTCATCGCTGTCGTAGCGTATTCCTCGCTGTATTTAGCGGCATTATTCTCAGTGCCAATAAATGTAATTTTGGATGGGATTAAAAATGCTTTTCACTGAGACTGAGAGTAAAACTTATTGTAAAAGAGTTGATAATGGAATTAATCATAGAAAAGGCCAAAAAAAAGAAAAACCTAAGCAAAGAAGAGCAACTTGACGAGCTTCTTAAGCGCGGCATTCATATATCCTACGATGCGCAAGAGGAGGATATTTTATCTGCAGAAGATCCAGCGGACATGCTGGGAAAAGTATTTAACGATTATCATCTCTGGAAAATGGATGCGAGAGATTTTTTCCTTAAGTATAATTATGAAAATGAGGAAAATTTCTTTTTTGAGGCAGATGACGTTCCTATGATGAAAGGCGGGATTGCATATTCATATGCGGATAGTCCTGAGAGCCAGAGTTTGCTCAAAAAAATTAGAAAAGAAACAAAAGATAAGTTGGTATTTTTAAGAAATTTTAAAAAGACTGAATTTCAAGAAAAGGAAGAAGGCGAGGTGCCTAAGGATAAGAATTTATATAATGAAGCGCGCAGGGTTAATAAAAAAAGCATTGTTAAATTAGAATTACCAGCGGATATGCTTTGGGAAAATGTGATGTTGAAAATGAAAGAGGAGCTGCGCGATGTAGAAATATTTTATGATGGTAAATATATTAAAAAAGTCAGCTATGCTGATCTTGGGTTTTTTGTAGGGAAGGTGCAGGAAAAGCCGGATCGCCAATGGGGATTTTTATGCGCATTGGCTGTATTCTCGGGTAAAAATAAAGACTGGGCGACGCCAGCTTCTATTGGGCTAATGATCACCGCACGCTCTGAGAATAAAAAAGTTATTTCTGCAGAAGGAGTACATCAAATTAAGAGGGCATTCACAAAGCGCCTAAAAGAAATTTTTGAGACCCAAAAAGAGCCGTTTGAAAAAACTGACGGCTATTATCTACCAAAATTTAAGGTATTACCGGAAAAAGAGTTACGGAGAGAGGATGTTTGGATGACGGGAGGTGTTATGACGGATAGCAAAAATAACAAAGATAATAGGAGTAGGTTCAAAGAAGATTTCGAGGGAATAGGCGCTGAATAATCAGGGTAATTTCTCAGCGATAAAAAATAATTAAATCCTTTATTTATGAGGGATTTTTTTGTTTGGCTGATTTTTCAGTGTGTAGGGTATGGAGAACGCCAAAAATACAAAACGAGCAAACAAGCTCAATATAAAATACTCTTTGGCGCAGGAAGATCCAATAGATATTGAAAGAAGGGTAAGACGAGCCTTTGAAATACTTTTTGATGAGATGGAAAAGACGGGAAGGTTAAATAGCAAAGCCCCTACGAAGGAACAAAAAATAAGTAATAAAATCATAAAACAAAAACATGAAATCAATAGGGAGTAATTTCGAAGCCATTCAAAAGAAAAATCCACAGTGGGGTGCGTATGTTTGCTTTAGGGAAGTAATTCGGGGAAGGGGATATACCGATCGTTCGGTACGAGAAGCGTTTAACCGGTATATCGATAAACGTGACTATAGCGAAAATGAGAAAAAGAAAATTATTGACGAGCTACAGGATGTTGCAAAAGGGCTTGAGGACAGCCAAAACCGAGGGTAAATATCTCCTGTGAGGGGGAGAAAGAGATTAAATGATACGGAATACATCTCGTCGTTAAATAAGGCGACAGCGCCGAAGTTGAAGATCGCGACTTGCTCCGAAAATAACGGGGTAAGTCGGGGTTCTTAACCCTAACAATCCAAAAGGAAAGAGGTTTATCGTTGTTCCTCTTGAAAAATAAAACATCGCCAGATCTTTAGTGGCCAAATATCAATTCCCCGCTCTGAGTGAGCACTTCTCAACGGGGGACTTCATTTGGCCGGTAGAGATAACTGAATAAGAGATTTGTCAGACAAATATTCAGGGTCGTCGGATAGCCCTGGCTGGCCGAAATTTTCTTGTTTCCTCTTGGTTTATACTACTTCCATTTTTACCTCCTCAACTCCATATGAAGGATATAAAAGTGCTATAACAAAAAATTGTTAACAAAATATATGATTAACTTCACTACGCAAGAAATACAGGCAGAAAAAGAACTTAGAAAACGCACTAAAAAGGCGATAAAAGAAGAGGCCATCAAGAGGAAGACAACACTGGTGCGCATACGGTCAGATCTTCACGCACGGTTAAGGGCGGAAGCGAAAATGAGAAAGATAGTGACCGTAAGGTTGCTTGATGAAGTTGTAGAAAGTTTCTTTCAATGATAAAATAAATTTGGACACAATTAACTATGGTATGATGCAGGAGTTTGTATTTAAAAAGGGGTAACTCCGTACAAGATCCTGCAAAGGTAATTGTGTCCAACGGGGTTATCCCTTTTTGAATACAAATATGACACAAGAAATAAATAAAATTACAAAACTAATCGCAGTATACGCACGGGTATCGACAGTAGCGCAGGAGGAGGAAGAAACCATCCACACTCAGTTAATGGCTGTGCATGATTTTGCCGAGAAAAACGGGTATACGATAGTCAAAGAATATTTGGATGACGGGTGGAGCGCCGATATATTGGCTCGACCGCAATTAGACCAACTAAGGCAAGATGCGCGAACGAAAATGTGGGAAGCGGTGTTAATTTACGACCCCGATCGGTTAGCGAGAAAGCGCTCGTACCAAGAGCTGGTCGTGGATGAACTATTAGAAGCTGGTATAGAAACGTTGTTTGTTACTGTGCCACCTTCAAAAAATGAAGAGGACAAAGTAATGCAGAGTATGCGCGCCGTGTTTACCGAGTATGAGAAGATGAAAATAAAGGAACGGTTTAGGATTGGTAAGTTACGGAAGGTAAAAGAGGGACATATCCTTACTTCGGAAGCACCATATGGATATAACTACATAAAACGAGTGGATAATGTTCACGGCTATTATGAGATCAACGAGGAAGAGACAAGGGTAGTAAAAATGATCTTCGATTGGGTTACCTACGACAAACTAACAATTCGAGGGATTGTGTTGAAATTGCAGGAGTTGGGTATACAGCCAAGAAAAAGCAAAAGGGGAGTGTGGAATACAAGTACGATCGGGCATCTATTGAGAAATACCACATACATTGGGGAAGCGTGTTGGGGGAAGTCATACGCCGTAGTTCCCGAAAGGCGGATCAATACGGAAAAATATAGACGGGTTATAAAGACGAGCAGAAAAGTGAGACCAGAAGAAGAATGGATTAAGATACCAACCCCAGTAATTATAAGCGCGGAATTGTTTGCAGATGCAGAGAGGCAGCTTAAGGAAAACTTTGCATTATCTAATAGAAATAGAAAAAACGATTATTTACTCTCGGGAAAGATTTGGTGCGATTGTGGAAATCGTCGAGCTGGCGAAGGACCTCAACATGGGAAACACTTATATTACCGGTGCACGGGGAGGGTGCACAGTTTTCCGTTACCTAATCCTTGTGTTAAGAGTGGGATTAACGCACGCCTTTCTGACGAACTGGTGTGGTCAAAAATATCAGAGTTGATGAGCTCGCCGGAATTATTGCAGGAGCAGATTAAGAATTGGTCTGACAATCGAGAAGATAAGGCGGAAAGCTCTGCTATTGATATTGCGGGAATAAAAAAGCAAATAGCGAAATCAAAAGAAGAGGAGGATCGCTATAATAAGGCATATGGGGTAGGACTGTTTACTGTCGAGCAGTTAGGGGTATATACAACGCCCCTAAGGGAAAAGATCGACGCGCTTGAGCGGCAGGTTGCAAATGTAGCCGTTATGGAACGGCGTGTGAGTAATGCAGAATTACCTTCATTGCAGGAGACAGAGGTATTCTGTGAGAATACAAGAATAACTCTCCAAGACTTGAATTTTGAGGCAAAACAGGCGATAGTAAGGAACATCATAGAAAAAGTCGTAGCAACTAAGCAAGAGTTGCAAGTGAGCGGGTACATTCCCGTAGATAACTCAAATAAAAATATCTTATTATATGCTATCGATAGGCATAGTAGGGCTGCCAAACGTTGGCAAATCGACCCTCTTTAAATTGTTGACCGACCTCAATATTACGATCGCAAATTATCCATTTGCGACCATAGATAACGGTTGCAACAACTGTCGAACCTGACCGGATCGAAAAAGATTATCCCTGCGGTGGTAGAATTTTACGACATCGCTGGATTGGTAAAGGGTGCATCCGCAGGAGAAGGTTTGGGAAACCAATTTTTGACCCATATTCGCGAAACAAACGCGATTGTTGAAGTGTTGCGCTGCTTCCCGTCGGGAGACATCATTCACGTAGAGCAGGGAGTGGACCCGATCCGTGACATGGACATTATCAATACCGAATTAATACTTAAGGATCTGGAGACGGTTGATAAGCGCATCGGTAAGCTCGAAAGCGAAGCGCGCGCGGATAAGAAGAAGCAGGTCGACCTGGATATCGTCAAGAATTTGCGCACGGTACTCGACGAGGGGAAGATGGTAAACTCAATGGATGAGAAGGTTCTCGCCGAACCGGCAGTAAAAGAAATGACCCTGCTCACGGCTAAGAAGATGATCTATCTACTCAACGGGGCGCCGGAGTATGTTAGCGAAGAGCTGAAGGCGAAGATCAAAGAATCGGGAGCTGACTATGTTATCTACGACCTGCACGACACATTGGATGTGAATGATCTAATTACGAAGGCGTATGAGATATTGGGATTGATCAGCTACTTCACGACAGGAGAAGAAGAAACGCGTGCGTGGACGATTCGTAAAGGGGCAAAGGCGCCAGAGGCGGCAGGAGAAATTCACAGCGATTTTGAAAAGAAGTTCATCCGAGCCGAAGTAATTGCAACGGACAAGTTGCTCGAAGCGGGCGGATGGAAGGAAGCAAAACAGAAGGGATGGATCCGCACGGAAGGAAAGGAATACATCGTTATTGACGGCGATGTTATGGTGATTCTGCATTCGTAATACAAAAAGACCGCCACTGGCGGTCTTTTTGTATGATATACTAAAGATATGAAAAAAGGAGTTACCTTATTACGAATTATAAAAAACGAAGGGATTTGTAAGAAAATACTAACCTTTCGTACTGGGAATAAATTTGTAACGGGGTTTACCCTTATCGAACTGATTCTTACAATTGGCATTTTGGGGGTTATCGCAGTGACTGCGGTATTGACCATAAATCCCATGGAATATTTGAGGCAATCAAGAGATACGAGAAGGGTGGGAGATGTACGAGCAATTGATGGCGCAATATTAGCGGCGATCGCAAATAGTCCTAATATTGCGCAGGGGGCGGCGCAGAAAGTTTACCTATCGATCCCAGATACAGCAGCAAATTGTCCGTCGCTTACGGTGGTATTGCCGGTGCTCCCGACGGGGTGGACATATAATTGTGCAACATCGGCAAATAATAAAAAAACGGATGGGGCAGGATGGATTCCGATTAATTTCGACGCACTTCCGGTGAAAAGTCCATTGACCTCGTTGCCCGTAGACCCGATAAATGATGCAAGTAAGGGGTTGTATTATATATATATCCCTGGGGGGAGTTACTCGGTATCCGCAATGCTGGAATCCGATAAATATCTTAAAGAAAGCGCTGCGAAAGATGAAGGATTCGATCCGGGTAGATTTGAACAAGGGTCGGATCTTAAGCTGTTAGCATCGGCACAGGGGTTGGTAGGGTATTGGCCGCTAAACGAAGGGAGTGGGGCAATCGCACAGGATGCGAGTGGAAACGGAAATAACGGAACGTGGAATGGGGCTGGAGTGCACTACGGAGCGGGGAAGCAAGGATACGCGGGGCAGTTCAGTGCGGCAACGAATGACTACGTTGAGATTCCAACTACATCAGTCCTTAACGGTAATATATTCACCGTTTCAGCTTGGATGTTGTCGAACGACATCACACAAGAACAGACAATCGTTTCTCGTAATGGACCCTTCTTTTTACGAGTTAGTGGTTCGCGGTTCCGCATTGGTGTGCATACCGGAGCGTGGACATTCTTAAATGGAGCTGCGTTGAGTAGTAATTCATGGTATCACCTAGTCCTTACCTATGATGGCAGTACTATGAAAAGCTATATTAATGGGGTGCAAGATTTGACGGCGGCAAAAACGGGGAGCTTGGTTAGCTTTGCAAAGTTATATTTAGGAAGACCTGTCCCGGTTGGAGAGCAATACCCTATGAATGGGCGTATTGACGATGTGCGCATCTACGGGCGTGCGCTCACTGCGCCGGAAATCCAGGCAATATATAATGCCTATAAATAAAAACACACAAGGGCTTTTAGGTATGCAACGCGCTTAATATGCGGCAAAGAGTAGATGATATACATGGATACTTGGAGTAAGGTTTCTAACGGGGTATACTGATACCAATGAAAACACTGCGCGAATACATAGAAGACGCAAGAAAGCGGAAGGTTGCTATTGGGCACTTTAATATTTCCGACCTTGCGGGACTGGGGGGTATTTTCGAGGCTGCAAGGGAATTGGAGCTTCCCGTCATCATTGGGGTCTCGGAGGGGGAGCGGGAAGCTGTGGGTACGAAGAATGCCGCTGATCTGGTACGGAACTTGCGTGAGCAATATGACTATCCGATATTCATCAATGCGGATCACACGCATTCACTTGAGAAGATCAAAGAAGCGGTAGAGGCGGGATTTGATGCGGTGCTGTTTGACGCAGGCAAATTGTCGCTTGAGGAGAATATAGAAAAGACAAAAGAAGTTGTTGCTTGGGTGCGGGCAACGAGGCCGGAAGTATTGATCGAAGCAGAGCTGGGCTACATCGGGAGCAGCTCGACAATTATGACCGAAGTGCCCGAAGGAGCTGCGGTGAACAAGGAGGAGCTGACCGATCCTGAGGTTGCCGCGCGATTCGTGCGGGAAACGGGCGTCGATCTGCTGGCCCCTGCGGTAGGAAATCTGCATGGTATGTTCAAAAATGCGCCAAACCCAGATCTTGATATCGATCGCATCGCGGCCTTGCGTGATACGGCGGAGGTGCCGATGGTATTGCATGGCGGATCGGGAATAAAGAACGGGGATTTTATCGCAGCGATACAAAATGGCATCTCGATCGTGCATATCAATACCGAGATACGTCTGGCATGGCGAAAGGGGATGGAGCGGGCGCTTGCGGAAAAACCCGAGGAGGTGACTCCGTATAAACTACTCCTCGACTCGAAGGATGAGGTGCGCCGGGTGGTTGCCGAGCGAATGAGATTATTTAATGGAATGGAATAACAAATGGAACATACTATAGTAGTATTGGTAGATGAGGATAGGGAATTCGATTCGATTATCAAGATGAAATTGGAAAGTGAAGGGTTTGCGGTGCATGTGGCGGATATGCCACAGATGGGGATGCGAATGATCGAGGAAATACAACCGGACCTGGTGCTGCTTGATATCAATATGCCGGGGATGAGCGGGATTGAATTTATCACCGAGTTGAAGGAAAATCCGGCTGCGAAGACGACTAAGGTTGCATTCTTTTCATCAATGATCGATCCATGGAAAGGAAATGGTGATATTCAAAGCGTTGCCGAAAAACTGGGTGCGATTGCATTCATCGACAAGGCAATTGATCTAGACAAGCTGGTCGAGCAGGTAGGGGAGCTTATTGCAGCCCCCAAAACGGGAATGTGATATAATACAACCATGAGTACCGTACCAAAAATTTTGATGGTTGATGATGATGTCGATTTGGCATCAATCATTTCAATGAAATTGCAAACCGAAGGCTTTGACATTAAAACAGTCAGCAATCCTGAGGTTGCGTTGGAAACCGTGAAGGAATATAAGCCGGACCTGATATTGTTGGATATTAATATGCCAGGTATGAACGGTACGGAATATCTCATCGAATTACGGGACCTCCCCGATATGAAAAAGGTGAAAGTTATCTTTTTTACCAGTATGAGCAATCCCTGGCCGGTATTTAAGGACCGCGATGCGATCGCGAAGGAACTGGGTGCAGTAGATTTTATGGAAAAGGGGACGGATCTAATCAATGTGGTAAAAAAGATCCGGGAAACATTATTAAAAGAATAGTATAAGGAGAACGATATAATAAAAGATTATTCGGCAGAGCAAATCATTCGATTTTTTTTCAGAAAAGGACGGCAAGTGGTGGGAAAAGGAGGGGCAAAAGCGAACATAAGTAAAAGAGATTGACTAAAGGTCGCAATAGGCTCATATTAATTTCAGAAAATTACATCATAATAGGAGAACGATATGACTGAACAAACATTTGGGCCGGGTAAGGAAATGAATGGATGGGAATGGGAAGAGTGGCTTGAATTCGAGGAGCGATTGGAGAAATTATCGGATGAAGCACTTTTAATGCTCTGCGAAAAACATGGGGTGAAGTTCGAACCGGAAGACACGCCCAAGGAGCATATCGCCGGCGCATTGCTTGAATCGACGAGGAAGGAGGTTCTTGTATCCGAGGTAGAAGAGGTAGAAAGGCAGTTATCCTAAGCGCAATACAGCGAAAGGGAGGTCGCGATGAGCAAGCATACTCCGAACACCACCGAGCCGAGCAAGTCGCATGAAAGTTCCGGGCATCCGTATCGCCATGTCGATTACTACAACTATGGCGAGGACGGGAAGAAGGAGGGCGAGACCCATGGGGTTCGCGAAAGCGAAAGTTTCATGGACTTCCTGTTGGGATTTTTCGGCGGAAAGAAGAAGGATTAGTATGAGGGGCGCAAACGCGCCCCTTGTTTTTTGTAATAAAAAATAAAATCCCCTATAATAAGACCAATATGGCAGATATGAAAGATTATTCGGCAGAGCAAATCATTCAATTTTTTTCAGAAAAGGACGGCAAGTGGTGGGAAAAGGAGGGGCAAAAGCGCGCGCTCGCGCTTTTTCACGATGCGGCAGTAAGAGTGCCTGCGTACAAGGATTTTCTAAAGAAGAACAAGATAGATCACACAAAGATACAAACGTGGGTAGATTTTCAAAAGGTTCCGTTAACGAGCAAGAAAGATTATTTGCGGAAGTACCCGCTTGAGCAGTTGTGTTGGGATGGGAAGCTGAATAAGCCGCTTGTTTTTACGGCTACCTCTGGTTCAACGGGGGAGCCATTTTATTTTCCCCGGACGGCAGAGGTGGATAGAAATGCATCCATCATTCACGAGGCTTTCTTAAAAAATAGCTCATATGGCGGTGAAAAGCCGACGTTGGTCATCGTGGCGTTTGGTATGGGGATCTGGATCGGAGGCCTAATCACATACAAGGCATTTGAAATTGCAGCCCAAAGAGAAGGGTATCCCGTGTCGATCATAACGCCAGGATTGAACAAAAAAGAGGTGATAAGCATCTTGCAAAGGATAGCGCCCCAATATAAACAAGTTATTTTAGCCGGGTATCCTCCGATGGTGAAAGATATTGTTGATGAGGGTATTGCGCAGGGTATTGATTTTAAAAAATTGAACATGCGGTTATTGACGGCCGCGGAAGCGTACACTGAAAATTTCAGAGATTATCTTGTTGAAAAGATGGGGATCAAAAATCTCTTTCAGGATGTAATGAGCATCTATGGGTCTGCTGATATTGGAGCGATGGCATTCGAGACGCCGACAGCGATTCTTGCCCGACGAATGGCAATGAAAAATAGGGAGTTATTTAATGATATTTTTACTGATATTAAAAAAACACCAACGCTTGCGCAATTTAACCCCATGCAGATCATGTTTGAATCTTTAAATGGAGATGTGGTACTGACAGGAGACAGCGCGGTGCCATTGATCAGATATGCGGTTGGAGACAATGGAGGAGTGATGAGTTACAAGGAAATGATGGCGCACATGGGGAATCGCGGGGTGATATGGGATAGCGAAATTAAAAAGGCAAAGATTCGGAATGTATATGAATTGCCGTTCGTGCATGTATATGAGCGCAACGATTTTTCAACCACGCTTTATGGATTGCAGATATACCCAGAGACGGTGCGGGAGGCATTGTTGAAGAAGTCGTTGCATCCGCATGTTACCGGAAAGTTTTCAATGGCGACATCGTTTGACGAGGAACAGAACCAATATCTTGAGATACATATTGAATTGAAAAAGGATAAGGAGGAGAGCGCGGAATTGTCCGACAGTATCGCAGGTGAAGTGTTCGAGTATCTGCGACAGCATAATTCGGAATTTAGAGAGCTCTCGAATCATCTTAAGGAGCGGGCGAAGCCAAAGATAAATCTCTGGCCAGCAGAGCACCCTACTCATTTTAAGACAGGAACAAAGCAAAAATGGATACAAAAATAAAACCGATGCAGTGGAATAAAGCGACGGAGTCGTTGGAAGATTTTAAGGCAAAGCTGGAAATTCGAGAAATTATAGACGCATATGATGCATTACTCGACGAGCTATTCCAGGTCCGCAATCCGAAGTATAAGTTCATTCCCGAGCATAAGGAAGATTGTGCGGAATTTAAGGAGGAATATTTAGCAGGAAAGTCGACGCAAGAAGACGGGGAATGGTTTTATTTCCCGTATTCAAAAAACCTGATCCATTATTTGCCGGATGCGGTGCATCAGGAATTGCGGACTGCCCGTAATAAAAACCTTATTACCAAAGAAGAACAGGAGAAATTTTATAACTACACGGTTGCCATTGCGGGGTTGAGTGTCGGGAGTCATCCCGCACTTGCGATCGCCACGATGGGCGGTGCGAAAAAGATCAAGATTGCGGATGCAGATGAAGTGTCAGGCCCGAACCTGAATCGTTTGCGGTATGATTGCTCGACGCTTGGAAAGAACAAGGCGCACTTGGTTGCAAACCATATCTTGCAATTGAATCCGTATGGCGAAGTGGAGATGTATGATATGGGAGTTACGCCCGAAAATATAGACGCCTTCCTTGAGGGAGCTGATGTGGTAATCGAGGAAGTAGACTTTTTGCCGATGAAGATCATGCTCCGCGAGGCAGCAAAAAAGAAAGGGTTGCCGTTGATCATGGCAACTGATAACGGAGATGGGGTGATCGTGGATGTTGAACGCTATGACCTTGATCCAAACACGCAGTTGTTTAATGGAGCTGCGGGGGATGTATCCATGGATACGCTTAAGGCGATGTCACCGGCAGACCTACCAAAGCTGGCGACGCAGATCGCAGGACCATACATGGTGGTCCCACGTATGCAGCAGTCTATTCTGGAGGTGGGGAAAACGTTGTATTCCTGGCCGCAATTGGGTGATGCTGCGATCATGTGCGGCCCGGTGATAGCATATTTGGTAAAGCGATTAGCGATAGGAGGAAAGGTTGCTTCAGGCAAATTCGATGTAAGCTTGGACGCGATCCTTGATCCGGATTATCACACCGAAGAAGCAAGGGCAAAAAGAGAAGCGGATATAAGAGAAGTACATAAGGCAATAGGATTTATAGAATGATCACACGAGAACTGATCGAAAAAATAATACAGGAATCCGTAAATGCACCATCGGGGGACAATTCTCAGCCGTGGCGATTTGAGGTGCGAGGAAACGCGATCGATATTTTGAATATTGATCGGGATAGGACAATTTTTAATTTCCACAGCCGTGGAGATTATATCGCGCATGGAGCGCTGATGGAGAATATTGCCATCGTTGCGGCGGAATATGGAATTCGGGCGGATAGTATACTGTTTCCTGCCGGTGTGGGAAAAGGACCGACCGCTACGATCATGCTCAGCGAAGGCGAGACCGGAAAGAGTGCGCTTTACGGAGTAATCAAAAGCCGGGCAACAAATCGTAAGCCATACGAAAAAAAGCCACTGACCGAAGATCAAAAAAGCGGACTGATGGAATATAGTGGAGTATACGGCACCGCTAAGGCGATTATCATGAATGATCGCGAAGGTATCAAGAATATCGCGAATGCGATAAGTTTAAATGAGCGATTGATATTGGAAAGCAAGGTAATTCGAGACTTTTTATTCTCGATCATCCGATGGACAAAGGAGGAAGAGCGGGCGAAGCCGGGGATGAATGTCATGACGCTCGAGTTGGCACCACCGCAACGGATGGCGTTTCGAATGTTCAAAAATGACACAGTTGCTTTACTCGCGAAGAAAATGGGATTTCCGAAGGCGATGCAGAAGGAGGGCGCTGAATTGTATACGGCGTCGGGAGCAATAATTGCAATCGTTATAGATGGAGTGAAGGAAGATGGCTTTGTGAACGCGGGGAGATTGTTCGAGCGAATATGGCTAACCGCAACGGATCTAGGGCTTTCTGTCCAACCGGTTGCCGCAATCCCATATCTTGCACAGCGCATCAAGGAAGGCAATAATGGAGGATTATTGCAGGCACAGGTAAAAGATGTGCAGTCGGCAGAAAAAAAGATTCGGGAGGTATTGGGAATTAAAGACAGCAATACGATCGCGATGCTCTTTAGGATCGGTAAGGGAGAGAAGCCGAGTGCCTATTCCTTAAAGTTGCCGCCGGAGATAGAATGATAAGACACATATGAGTATTTGGTTTTTATATAATATAGATTTGTTGCTGTCGGGAATAGCCGCTGCCGCCATCGGCATTTTGGGCTTTGCGGTATTTTTCCGCGATCGCTCAAGCAGTACAAATAGAGCATTGCTCGTGTTCTCGCTGTTTACTGTTGTTTGGGGGACGATCAATTACTTCTCGTATAAGGTTGTTGATACGGTAATGGCACTCTGGCTGATTCGTGGAGTTATTTTTGTCGCTACATGGCATGCGTTTTCGCTCTTTACGTTGTTCTATGTTTTTCCTGAAAAGAGCGTGACATTCCCGAAATGGTATAAATGGTTGGTAGGTGCGACGGCTGCAACATCACTGCTAACCCTTACGCCATGGGTATTTTCCCGTGTATCCGAGGTGTCCGCGACTGGGCAAGTTGCGAAGGTTGAAAATGGTCCCGGGATAGCCGTATTTGGTTTGGTGGTATTTGGCATGATCGTCGCGGGTCTTGGGAAATTGATCGGTAAAACGCGAAGGGCAACGGGCATAGAGCGAACCCAATTTCGCTTTGTGCTACTGGGAACGGCGATCACATTCGTTTTAATTGGTACATTTAATTTTATATTTCCGGTTATTTTGGAAAATGCGAAGTTCTATCCATTCGCAATGATCGCAGTTATCCCATTTATTGGATTCATGTTCTATGCGATCGTCCGGCACCATCTCCTTAATATTAAGGTAATTGCAACCGAGATCTTTACGTTTTTGCTTGTGGCGTTGTCATTTTTCGAAGTCATATTTTCGGTCACTATAACGCAGATAGTGACCCGTGGTTTGATTTTGATATTACTAACGTGGTTCGCGGTGCTGTTGATCCGCGGACAGATCAGGGAAGTGAAGCAAAAAGAAGAGCTTCAAAAACTTTCCGAAGATCTTGAAAAGGTAAACGAAGAGCTGAAACGAACAGAAAAGCTCAAGGCAGAATTTTTCTCATTTGCAGCGCATCAGGTAAAATCGCCTATGGCGGTTATCAAAGGGTATGCAACATTGATCGGGGACGGAACATTGGCGGGCGTGCCACAGGAAAAGATCGTCGAGATCGCAAAAAAGATCGGCGCAGCCGCGAGTCGCACGCTGGCGATGGTAAACAACCTACTCGACATGCGCAAGATCGAAGAGGGGAGAATGTCATATGTATTTGAAGAATTAAACGTGGTCCCGCCGATCCGCACCATCGTGACCGATCTGGAAACGATTGCAAAGGATAAGGGCCTTGCCTTAACCTTTGAATCGTCCCAAGAGGAGATCTTGTTGAATATGGATATCCAGAAGTTTACGCAGGTGATCCAAAACTTGATTGACAACGCGGTAAAATATACGGATACGGGTTGGGTTAAAGTTGGAGTATCTTTGGTTGATGGTAAGGTATTGTTTACTGTGTCCGATTCCGGCCGAGGAATTTCAAAGGATTTCGCTGCGAAGATGTTCACCCAATTCGCCCGTGACCCGGCATTGGCGCAGGACACCAAGGGTACCGGCCTCGGCCTCTTCATCGCCAAGCAGATCGTAGAAGCCCATGGTGGCCGCATCTGGGCCTCATCCGAAGGCGAGGGCTCCGGCAGCACCTTCTCGGCAGAGATTCCGCAGGACAATAAGGTGGCGACAGCCGCAATGGGTAGCTGATACTTGCAAAAAGCGGATAAAATGGTATAGTGAGGAACATACAAATCCAACAACCGATACCAGGGACGCATCGGAACTCGGATATTATCGATAACATCAATCTATTATTATGGAACTGAAAGCAGAAAAAAGAGAATTATTGGGTAGTAAGGTGCATACGCTTCGTAAGGAGGGTTTTATTCCTGCCGAATTATATGGACGAGGTAAGGAAAATGTGCACTTGACCGTAAACGCAAAGGAATTTGCAAAGGTGCTCAAGGCAGCAGGAGAAAGCACGGTCATCACGTTGAACGTCGGTAAGGAAAAGACTCCGGCATTGATCCATGATGTGGAGATCGATTCGATCTCGGATGCGGTATTACACGTTGATTTTTACGCAGTAAACATGAACGAAGAGACCGAGACCGAGGTAGAGCTTGAATTCGTCGGAGAATCCATGGCTGTAAAGGCGGAGGGCGGTGTGTTGGTAAAGTCAATGCACGAAATCGAAGTACGAGCATTGCCGGGAGACCTGCCACACTCAATCGAAGTCGATCTGAGCGTACTCGCAAACGTGCACGACACGATCCACGTAAAGGATCTAAAGGTAAAGGGTAACGTTACGTTGCTTGCGGATCCGGATGCGGTTGTTGCAACCGTGATTGAACAGGAGGCCGAGGAGGAAGCTGCTCCAATGACCGTTGCTGACGTGAAGGTTGAAGGAGAGAAAAAGAAGGAAGAATCTGCAGAATAAACAAAAATCCGCCTTTTTGGCGGATTTTTTATGCGTGTGCGGATCCTGTCACTTTTCACGTGGCAGGATCCGCGGGAATGACACAGGTTATGGAGTACTGTATCTGCAGGGTATGGGGTGGTGAGCCCCTAAGCTAGCTTTAAAATTTGCTCCATTTGTGCTACCCTAAAAGGGATATGAGACGGAAGATGCTGGTTGATATCAAGAGAAAAAAGCATTCATTCTATCGGGCGACGCCACAGGTCAATCTCGCGTATGAGCGAACGATCAGAGTCCCGGTAAAGGGAATTGCGAGTGTTTTTGCGGTACTATTTTTCATCGCTTCTTTTGTATTTAATTTTGTTGCGGCTCCGACGAGTGGAGATGTGTATGCCGCCGTTGATAAGCTAGAAGATCGCAAGCAGCTTGAGGCGGAGCTGGCGCAACTAGAAAAGGAGATGGCGGATTACGAAAAGCAGATTGCCGATTATAAGAAAAAGGGCAACACACTGCAATCAGAGATTAATCGTATGAATACGCAGGTTGCCAAGCTCAACGCGCAGATTAAATCGATCATGCTGACGTTGCAGAAGGTGAACCGCGAGATCGATTCGACCACGACACAGATTGGGGCGACGGAAACAAAAATTGAAAAGAAGCGCCGCATTATCGGTGAAATGGTACAGGAAATATATCGCAATGAAAATCAGGGCGTGTTGTTGACCTTGCTTGCGAATAATGACCTCTCAAACTTCTTTACCGATCTGAATAATATGGCAAGCGTAAGCGACCAACTGCAGGTCAATCTGAGCGAGTTGATCGGGCTAAAGGTGGATCTATCTGACCAAAAGGAATCGTTGGCAATGCAAAAGAATGATATCGAAACATTGCGCGCCTACCAAGAAGAGCAACGCAAGGAGATCCAACAGACCAAGGCGGAAAAGGACAGCCTGCTCAAGGTGACCAAGGGGAAGGAGACCGAATATCAAAAGGTGCTTGCCGAGCGGCAAAAGACTGCTGCACAGATCAGGAGTCGGTTGTTCGATATGCTGGGAGGAGGGCAGATCAGCTTCGGTGATGCGTATAAGTATGCAAAGGCAGCAGAAAGCGCAACAGGCGTGCGAGCTGCTTTGATCTTGGCAGTGCTAGACAATGAATCAGCACTAGGGAAGAATGTGGGAAAGTGTAACTATAAAGGTGCAATGCACCCGACGCGTGACATGCCGGCATTCTTAGAGATTACGAAGAAGCTGAACATCAACCCGGATACTACATTGGTATCGTGTGCGATCAAGAGCGATGGCGCATATGGAGGAGCGATGGGCCCAGCGCAGTTCATCCCATCGACCTGGGTGCGATTCGAGGCGCAAATCGCATCGGTAACGGGGCATAATCCGCCAAATCCATGGAATATGCAGGATGCCTTTATGGCGACAGCACTGTACCTCAAGGGAGCGGGAGCTGCGAACGCGACGCTCTACCAAGAAAAGGTTGCCGCCGCCCGCTATTACGCGGGAGGTAATTGGGCGAAGTATCTGTCGAGCTATGGAGCGCGCGTAATCAACAAGGCAACGAAGTTCGAAGACGATATCGCAACGTTGAATTCCTGACGTGAAACGCAGAAATAACGAAAAACGAATAAAAACCCGTGCGCCAAAGGCGCACGGGTTTTTCTACGGTTCATATTTCATTTTTCGATTTTCTCCGCCTCCCTAAACGCATCTACAATCGGTTGGAAGCCTCCTTCGAGTACCTTTTCGACATTATGCCACTTCTTGTTGATACGATGATCGGTAATACGGTCATCGGGAAAGTGGTAGGTGCGGATCTTTTCACTGCGATCTCCGGTGCCGATCACATCTCGCAAGGCGCCTAGTTTGGCCGCTTCCTTTTGCATCTTGATATCATAGAGTTTGGCACGGAGCATGCCCATGGCCGTTTCGCGGTTGCCAAATTGTGAGCGTCCCGATTGCGACGAGACAACGATACCGCTCGGCTTGTGGACGATGCGCACAGCGGTCTCTACCTTGTTTACGTTCTGTCCGCCAGGGCCGGAAGAACGGAAGAAGGATACATCTAGGTCTCCTTCGCGGATCTCGACCTCTGTTGCTTTGACCTCTGGCATTACCAAGACGGATGCGGTGGAGGTATGGATGCGGCCTTGGCGTTCCGTTTTAGGCACGCGCTGTACGCGATGGACACCAGACTCCTGTTTGAGGTCATCGAATGCGCCTGACCCCTCGACGGTGGCAACGAACGACTTATAGCCATCGAATGTGTCTGCGTTGAAGTCTTCGACCGCAAATTTCCACCCGCGAATGGCGGCATATTTTTGATACATGCGCGCCAGGTCACCCGCAAAGATCGCGGCCTCATCGCCCCCGGCACCTGCGCGTATTTC
>Ga0076067_105_pt2 | contig 21920 bp, 18 predicted proteins | sample RifGroB2_FD_68117 | JGI IMG/M metagenome (GOLD analysis project Ga0076067, IMG submission 68117) | Parcubacteria (Wolfebacteria) bacterium GW2011_GWB2_46_69
TATCGCTTGCCGATGTTGCCGCTGTCGTCGAACTCGACCATCCAATCTTCGCGCAATGCCTTATAGAGTGCATTTGCCTTTTCGACCAGCTCCGGTCGATTCTTTAACAACGGAAAGACGGCGATCTTGATCGGCGCCAAGCGCTTGTCGAACTTGAGCACGGTGCGGATCTCGCCCTCGCCCACCGCTTCTTCGGTGTATGCGTTATCGAGGAACATCAACAACTGGCGATTAAGCCCGGTCGACGTTTCCATGATGTGCGGCACAAAGCGCTCATTACGCTCCTGATCGAAGTAATCAAGCGTCACGCCCGAATACTTAGAGTGCTGCGAAAGATCCCAGTCTCCGCGCGCATGAATACCCTCGACTTCTTTGAATCCGCCCAATGAACGAAAATTGAATTCGATGTCGTATGCTTCCGATGCGTAGTGAGCCAACTTTTCGTGCTTGTACCAGCGCAACTTGTCTACAGGGATGCCATACTTGAGGTACCAATCCCATCGGGTCTGTTGCCACATTTTATAGCTCGTCTCCATATCACGCGGGTGCAGGAAATACTGCATTTCCATTTGCTCAAATTCTCGAGTACGGAATATGAACTGGCGTGCGACGATCTCATTACGAAACGCCTTACCTACCTGCGCAATACCAAACGGCAAACTTGGATGGAGCGAGTCCATCGTATTCTTGTATTCGAGATAGATGCCTCCGCATGTTTCCGGACGGAGATATACCACATTGTCTTCCGAAAGTGCGTCCGTCGGCGAACCGATGTTTGACTTTACCATCAACGAAAACTGTTTCGCCGGCGTCAGGTCGGTCGAGCCACAGTTAATACACTTCAGCTTTCCCGCTTCCCGCAGCTTATCCAGCTCTTTATTGATGAAGTCGATCGGTGCCTTATCCGCATTGATGTCGAATGCTTCGAGCATATGATCTGCGCGCATGCGTGCCTTACACTTGCGACAATCCACCTGCGGGTCATCAAATCCTCCCACATGGCCTGACGCCACCCAGGTCGTCGGGTGCATAAAAATAGCACTATCGAGCCCCAGTACGTCATCACGCAATTGAACCATTTCCTTCCACCATGCCTGTTGAATGTTATTCTTCAGCAGAATACCATAATGGCCGTAATCGTAGATCGCGGCAAATCCTCCGTAGATCTCCGAGGACGGGAATATAAACCCCCTGCGTTTCGCCAAGGACACCAGCTTTTCGATTACATTCTCTTTCTTTTCCATGGTTATTTATATCAGCCATTGTATGGTCTTGTCCATACCGGCGAGCCTATCAGCTCTATTGTTTTATGACTCCCGCCACCTGCAGACCCTTTGTATTCTGATAGACCGTTTGACCGGTAAAGTCATCCGTTGCCACTAGATTAATATCTTTTGTCACTTCGATCGATCCTCCTATCTGCGTCACGTTTGGCGTTATTTCGACCTGGAAGGTTGCTTCCGTAGGCGTCCCGATTACCCCCTTTGTCGCAATAATCTTGTCGATTGTCCAATTGATCTCGCCTGTCCGATCGTTATAGGTCGGCACTGCCCCGCTATTGCTCTTTACAACTCCAGTCCACCTAACTCCTGGTTGCAATGAACTTGTTATCCTTACGTCGCGCATATCGGTAGCGTAGTTTTTAATCGTCATCGTGACCGTATACTTCAATGGCTTGTTTACCTCTGGAACTTGCGCTCCCAAGGTCTGCGCAACTCTCGCTTCAATCCCAATACTCCCGCTCACCTTTGTTTCATTGCTTGCAAATCCGATCGTTTTATCACTTGCAACATTATAAGGAACCGTCGGTGAATTAATCTCCCCATCAACCTTAAGTGTAAAGTTTTTATCGAACATTCGTTTTATCGGATACGCACCTTTGGTCTGTATGACAAAGTCCACCGACCCCTCTCTCCCCGGTTCGATCAGCTTCAACTCCGGCACACCCGATGCGTTCCACATGAGCGTGTTTGTGACTGAATCAAACGACCCACGGCTCTGCACTGTCGCGAGGTCAAACATCTCGCCCTTGATCTTCGCCTTCATGATGACATCGCTTAATGCAACATCCGTATTGTTCCTATATTTTAACGTATAGGTAATTGCCTCTGCCGGCCGTGCGATGTAGGACGGGTTGCTATTCGCAACGATATCCAGACTCAAGGGCGATGCCGCTATCCCCAGATTTGCCGTCTTTTCGTTGATCACGTACTCTTTGCCATTCACTAAAACCACCACCTGTGATCTTAATTCAAAAAATTCCTGATTTGCCCCTTCAAAGGCCGCTTTTACCGCTATTATCTGTTCTGTCTGCGAAGCTAATGCATCTATCTTCCATAAGGTGGTGCCACTGTCCGGCTCTCGGGAGGCACTTTTTAGGGCAACCTTGTCAGGCATGATTAATTTTACTACAACGTCCTTAAATTCCATGTCGGAAATGTTGCGGTAGCGCATGCCAATATCAAAGTTTTCCGTACTAAAGACATTTTGTGGCGTCGTAAAATCAAGCGCTATTGCCGGCTCTCCCACATGCACTTCCAATGTTTCTTCCCGCTCAAAGCGTGTATTGATATTTTGCGGCAGATACGAAAAATTTACGTCAAGCTTTTTTGTCGACTCAGCATCCTTTACAACCACTACGGAGTAGGTCTTTTCCAGAACCTCTCCCGGATCCATGTCTCCGATCGCTTCTTCAATCGTCTGTCGTTCCGTGTCATTTCCTATTCCAATAACTCCATCCGGAAGCTTTATGAATATCTTTGCCTCACGTAATATCGCCTGCGATCTATTCTCAACATCGACGGTTATTTCGAACGGATGCGCGATCAGAACGCTATCCTCGGTCTGCGCCGCAAAAAGAAGATCCTTCGTTTTGTAATATTCCGAAATGTAGTAATACGAAACTCCTCCAATTCCCAACAGCAAAAAAATCGAGCTGATAATGAACGCCCTTGTTCCCTTCCCCATTTTTTTCGCAACCACATCTTCTCCCGCCAGATCATCTCCCCATGTGGTCTGAACACTCGGTTCTTCTTGGTGCTTTACCTGCGGTGCTACCCGATCTTCTCCATCGTCCTTGCGGTCGATGCCGTATAATTTTTTCTCAAGTTCTTCCAGTGACATATATATTATAATACTATCGCATTTGCGGACATTTTTGAAGCACAGTGACGACAATAGAATCCATGATCATCGTGCAGAAAATGACTCACTTCCGGATGTTGGCATACCGTACATGTTGCGTATTGCGGATCAAACCCAAATGCCTTCAAGAGCGCCCGGTACATTTCCCCCTCGTCGGCCTCCGCCCCCGCGAGTCGCTTCATTACATCCCAGAGATACTCATCCGGGTGCAATTCATACGTCATCTTCCGAATGAACTCTGCCATGGCGAGCAGCACGCTACAGCGCCGCACATCCTTCTTCTTTTCCCGTACCGAGATCGTGTCATGCGGCATAACGTCGATAATCTGATAGTATCCGCTCTTCATGCTCATTAGTCTTACCCGAACAAAATTAAGCGGCTCCAGATGTGCGCTTGATTTCGACAATATTTTCTTTAGCCCCCGCGCTCGCGCCGACACCTTACCCAACTCTTCAGTATAGAGATGAACTATGCCGTCATGCTCCTTAAAATCCTCCCTGTCCAGCACGAAGGCCTCTGTGTAGTGCTCTATCATTCCTTTAGTATAGATTAAAATACTGTATTTTTCAGCTTTTCCGCCATACTACACCACAAATTATATCTATTGACAATAGTGATGAAAAGGTGTACAATAATTTCAGAGTATTTAATAAATCTATATGGAGAGTGCTATGCATTGTATCGTAAAAGCAGAGCGCAACTGGGCGCGGCGAGCAGAAAATCGCAACAACTTCCACTATTGCCTCGGGCTACTCTTAGCCGGGATCGGGGTCGTGTGCATGATCCTTGGGACCATGTACATAATGAGCTGTTCGGTTACCCCCGTAACCGTTGCAACAATCGATGACAGTTGGATCCGCACCATGGTGGGCGTCCGATACGACGCGCTTTGGGTCGGACTATCACTCCTCTGTCTTGGAACGCTGCTTAAGTGGCGCGCAGAGGACTCCCAGACAACCCTCGAAAAGACCAACTGCTCAGTCGATTATGATATTCTCACAGCGCGACGCAGTGAAAGGAGGTAAGCATGGATTCACGCATCACCCATGACGCAGGGGGTATCTGCGTAAAGGTCTTCTACGGAAAACGGAGCATCACGCTCCGCTTAATCGACGGACGACTACAAAAGACGGCAACGTCAGGCGGATACATTCCAAAGCCCGACTTTGCGCGAATGGTCAAGTATGGGCGGGAAATCCATACTGCGCATCACTGTATATATTGCCCCGAAACTCCTCCCCTGGACGAAGGTCGTTCTACTACCCACTTCCGCAAGGAAGATGGGTCTATCCCCAACCCCCGCCACTGGGCGGATCGGGATGACGATGACTAGCTCCTCTAGCCCCGCACATGCGGGGCTTTTTTTCATTTTTCCTATTTCGTTTTTTGTTTCCCATAATACATCACTCAGTTTTTACACTGTATTTTGTCCATTATTAAATATCAAATACAAGGGTTGTTCTCCATTTTCCTTCCCTATGCTCAATACGCACATCCTGGTGTGTTACCGCTTTGATATCCTCATCGAATGCACGGACAAGATACCGTCGCATAATCGCTTCTACTTTTACCGTTTTATTTTCTTCCGTAATTACCACGGATTCCGGGATATGCACCGACCGCTCAACGTGGCTTTGCGCCAATAGTTCGTTTAAAAAATCCACCAATGCCGCATCTCTATCCACCGATTTCGTACTGACACGCTCCGTCGAAGAAACGCTCGCGTAACGATCGCGCGCCATAATATCCGCCATGGCGTCTGCCGCGTTCATAAATACATGTTCTATTGTATCTCCCAAGACCTGTATGCGCAGCTCGGCAGGATGACCCATCACCGTATATTTCTTCATATTTGACTATTATACCATATTTGTGTATATTGCATGAAACGGGCGGAATCCACCCGAAGAACACGCTCACCGTGTTTTTTTATTTTTCATTCTAATTGGCCCATCTAAACGGTCATGCATTTAGGCCTGTACCTCTTAGTACACCGTCGCAATCCATGTCGCAGCTTACTATGGTCGCCCATCGTTCTCATGTTCACCTTACTCACATCGACCTTCGTCGATACCATTCGCGCGGCATTTGTCGTTCAAAACATTCTCGACATTGTCGTTATCACCTCCCTCATCTACGGGATCATCGTGCTCTTTCGCAAGACAAAATCATTGCCAATCATCATTGGCGTATTGCTGTTGACTGCGCTGTACGGCATCAGCACATTACTCAATCTGCCACTCACCCAGACTGTGTTCCAGGCATTCTTTAGCATGTTCCTCGTTATTCTGGCCATCGTCTTCCAGCGCGAGCTACGCCGCTTCTTTGAACTTGTTGGGGTTCTCGGCATTAAACGCACCATGCTCCCCGCGACTGATTCCACAATCAAGCTGATTGCGGCAATGACCAAAAGGTTTTCCGAGACAAGAACTGGAACCCTTATTGTATTTCCCGGCCGGGAAAATGTTGACCGCTTTCTTGAGGGTGGTGTTATTCTCAATGGCAAGGTATCCGAGGCACTTCTCCTCTCCTTGTTCGATGAGTCAACTCCAGGACACGACGGCGCCATCGTCATCGACGGAGATAAGGTCAAAAAGTTTTCCGTCCACCTTCCGCTGGCCGAAAACATAGAAGCAGTGAAGAAGTTTGGCACCCGTCATCGCGCAGCACTCGGCCTTTCCGAGTCGTGCGATGCACTTACCCTTGTCGTATCCGAAGAGCGCGGGACCATCTCCATCGGGCGCAATAAGCAACTTAGAGCGCTTAGAGCAGACGAAGACCTTGAGCGGTTGCTGCGCGACTTTTATGAAGAGAAGTTTCCCAAGAAGCATATCTCCAACTATACCCGTTGGTTTCAACAAAACTTTACCACGCTTTTGACCGCGTTCGGGATAGCGTTCGTCATCTGGGCATTCTTCACATCCCAGACATCCATAACCCAGCGAAAGTTCGTCGTGCCAATCGAATTTACCAACGCCCCCAAGGAATATGTGATCTCCGAGTCCGTCCCCGAAGAAGTCGTTGTTACCTTCTCCGGGAGGAGTAATGAGCTAAGCACGCTTACACCAGGAGATCTCAAGGCATCCGCCGATGTGTCGGGCATGAAACCGGGGTGGCACCGTGTCATCATCCACAAGGAAGACATCAAGCATCCATCAAACATCGATATCGCCAAGACCGATCCTGAGAGCATCCAAATCAAGATCACCAAGGCACAATAAATAAAAAAATGCACCGGCTTTGAGCCGGTGCATTTTTTTATCATAGACTCTTCTTTTGCATCTCAGCCAACTGCTTGAGTAGCTCGATGACTTTTTGCTGCAAAAGCGCGATCTGCTTTTTTAACAACTCCTGTGTATCGGTAGCCGTTGCGACCCCCGCTACCGATCCATTTAAATGCTGATTCATGACTGAACGCTTGTTGAAACTTTTGAATGGCGGCTTGTGTCGCCTTTCCGTAATAGCCGGTTGCGCTTTCCTTAAGGTATCCATCTACCCTAAGAAACTCCTGGAGCTTTTTTACGTCTTCCCCTCGCGATCCGTACACAAGATGCTTTCTTGTTACATATGCGCCGAACTGGGAGTATTGCCCTCCCCCGCTTCCGGCAGTTACCGTCGTTCCCTGTTGAGATCCCGTCGTTATCACAGTAACAACGGGTGTCGCAGTAGTCGTAGCTTGTTGCGTCGTACCAGATAGTACAGGGGTCGTAGGTTGTGATTGGGTCACACTCGCTGACGATCCTCCGCCTCCTCCCCCACCACCACTCGATGATCCTCCTCCCGATGCGGCTACCGGAAGCGCACTCGTTGTCGCGCTTACCTCATTTGAGCGAGCGGATGTGTTTAGGGCTGCGTCAACTGCGGCTATCCTATATCGATACACTGTCGAAAGACTGAGTCCTTCATCCGAATAGGCTAACCCGGTTACTGTCGCGATTTCCACATCATGGCGATAGACTTTATAGTGCGTCACTCCCACATCGTCCGTACTCGCGCTCCATGCGAGATTGATCAGCGTTGGAGCGATCGGCGTTGCCGTAAGATTTTCCGGGACCGACGGCACAGTAGTGTCACTCGATACGATCGTAATAACATACGTCTGTGATTTTATTGCCTCGCTGTTCCCTGCGGTATCTTTTGCGAAATATTTGAGCGTCTTTGTCGATGTGATCGATACAGGACCCGTGTACTGTGTTGAAGCAACGGTCGGAGTTGTCCCGTCGAGCGTGTAGTAAACGGTTGCTGTTTCGTTGACCGACATCGTCACCGTTTGCGCAGATGCGTATGATCCGCCGAGTGGTGATGCGGTGGTTATTGGTGCGGTAGTGTCCGGAATTGTGATCGTATATGCCTGTGTCTTCACTGCCTCACTATTCCCTGCCGTATCTTTTGCGAAATATTTGAGTGTCTTTGTCGATGTGATCGATATAGGACCCGTGTACTGCGTTGAGGCAATCGTTGGGGTTGAACCATCAAGCGTGTAGTAAACGGTTGCTGTTTCGTTGACCGACATCGTCACCGTTTGCGCAGATGCGTATGATCCGCCGAGTGGCGATGCGGTGGTTATTGGTGTGGTAGTGTCCGTTGCGGCAATCACCTTTGACACCTGCGCCGAGCATGTACTCTCATTGCTCGATGTATCGATTGCCGTTACCTGAAAGTAATATGTTTGTCCATCCGTAAGATTATTGAACGTGTGCGTCGTTACATTGCCGACACTGACTACATTTAGCCCAAACCCGCTTGGACAATTCCCGGAATGAGACGTAGTGTCATAATAGACCTTATACCCGGACAGATCCGACTCGTTATTGGCATTCCATGTAAGTGTTGCCGTTCCGGCATGCGCATGGGATACTGCCATCATTCCCAAAACGAACGTCAGTAAACCGATAAATGCTTTTTTGTTCATATGTATTGCGTTTTATAGTGTTTGTATTATTGATCCCGCCCACGATCATTTTATTTCTTTACTTACTTCCTGAGAGAAGCAGCTTTCCTTTCCTCCTTTATTATATGATGTCGTAGAGAAATAATATCGCTTTCCTTTTTCCAAATTCGTCACCGTATGTGTCGTCCTATTCCCCACATCTATCTTATCCGCATACCCTCCCAGGGGACACTCCCCCGTACGCTTTTCCGTTCCGTAGTAAACTCGATACCCTATCACATCAGTTTCCTTATTTGCATTCCATGATAATATTGCTTCACCCCCCTCCTCCCGGGATGCATTCCTGTTTGTCATGATCAGTGCCGTCAGAGCTACCGCGAGCATAATCGCCACTAGATATATCCTTGTTTTTTTTGATCGTATATTCATTTATTTTTTATGTTCATATAATGTAAAAACCGACCCTAAATCAACTATACATAGTAGATTTCTTAGGTCGGTTTTGCCAGTCAACTCGCCACGATTCAGAAGCAACCATTCAGAGCCATACACACGTGGGTCTTTGTTTTCCTTGATATAGGATTTGGGATAAGTATACCATATAACCCCTATTCTATGCTAAGCCCTGTCGGGGCGGAGGGAGGGGTACTATCAAGCCCTGATTGTAAATAGGTTAGCGGCAGTCGTCCGGCAATACATGCCCCACCACACGCCATTTCAGAACCGTTCATCGGCGTATACATAACCACATCGTCTATATATCTAGACATCTCAACGTTGTCAGATTTAGCGTAAGCGGTTGAATCGATATTGTCAGCGATCATCACCCAATTCCAACCAGTATCCAACGTCATCGCAGTGCCATTAGTATCAGTGCCGGATTTTACCCAAGGAATATTACTTTTTTGCGCCACCAAAGTTCCATCCAGCCAAGCTTTATAAATTCCATCGGTCGCATCCAAGGCTGAATTAAGTTTCACATAATATTCATAGCTATGCCATTGGTCATCGCCGCAATACCCAGAATTGTCATGCGGAAAAGTTATCGCGCTGGGAGCTTCCGATGCGCAAGAGGAAGGTTGCGGACCAAACGTGCACTGTGGTCCATATTCATAATTAGGCGCATATCTTTCTTCCATATCGAATTGAGCAGGCACGCCATAATTTGGCTGAAATCGGCGATATGCATTCCCAATCAGCGTTGGGCTTACATCGGATGAAGGATAGAGTTGCGGATTGAAAATGTTCGGATTACTAGTTGGATCCCGTCTTAGTGCGCTGATTCTTATTAACTTTCCCATGGCATTGAGATTTAACGCTTCCGATCCCCAACAAAATTCAGCCGACTCCTTCAGCCAGAATCTAACATAAAGCTCGGGATAACCGGTGACGCCGAGATATTTATCAATTCCTCCGCCAGCCCAAGTTCCCCATTCACCACTAGACTCCACGTTATATGTCAAACCCTTACCATTAACTGTGCGCGATCCGCTTGAATCGATAAGATACGTATCTCTAGCATTTGGCGTCCAGAGAGATTGCGAAGTACGATATGAAGTCCAATTTTGCGGCGGACAATATCCAATGCAAGTTCCCTGGAAAGTTGGCGTGCCCCAAGCGATCCCTCCGCCTCCGAAAGTAAGCTGCTGCGATTGCCAATTGGGAGTGTCGTCAAAATTATCCTCAAAAATAATCGCAGCCTGGGAAGAATTAGGCAGCATTAAAAAAGTACCCAGAAATAAAATTGATTTTAAAATTTGTTTTCGCATAATTAAGGCGTCTATCTGGATACTTATTTAAATACCCATCTAATTATATTACCTCCAACCCTGTCGGTGCTGCAGGTGCGGTGATATCAGCTGTACCGATGATATAATCTTTACCAATAAAGGAATCACTGACTACAAAATCATCCATGTACATCTTCATAATCGTACCGTTTGGCAGACCGGTAGCTGTATTCACATTATCAAGCACTGTAAACCAGTTCCATCCTGGACTTACTGATCCTCCAGATGAAACCCAAGCTACTCCGATTTTTAATGTATGCTGGGCAGGATTTTCCCCACCATCAACCCAAGTTTCCCATTCTCCATCAGCCACCCCTGGCGCGCTATTCATTTTCACGCGGAATTCGTAGGAATGCCAATCTCCATCAGTTTTATAATAATCCGTACTTGAATCAGTTCCTGAAGTCGGAGGAACAAAATTTTTCAATCCTAAAGACGGCATGGGGAATGATCTTGTTTCAGATGGGGATTCGCTTCCATATTCAGGATCAAAGCGCCTGGTATATTCAAGATACAAACCATACAAGCCATTTACAGATGGGGTATTATAACCAGCGCCGTTATTTTCTTTGACATCCGGATATAAAACTGGCATCTGATGTCCACCTGACGCTGCAGTGTCAAACAACTGAGGATTCCATGCAGTTTGGGCCGTAGGCTCATCCTTTAACCTCGAGATGCGTATGAGTTTCTGCTTTTCCCCATTTAAACCAGTTTCACGCAGTGCCCACACCCAAGTCGCGGGATCATAACGCAAATAAAAGCGTACAAAAATTTCCTGATATCCAGTATTTCCAAGATAAAGATCCAGACCACCTCCCGACCACGTCCCGCTGCTCTCCACATTATAAGTTACCCCTTTTCCGCTTATTCCACGTTTCCCTTCTTCACTTAAAATATATCTTTTCACTGAGTTACCCAATGGAATTTCTGTCCGATATGAAGTCCAATTTTGCATGGGAGGTTCCGGTGGGCCAGATGGATTGCGTATCCAAGAAGAACTGAACCAGTCCACATTATCACCGGGGTTTGATTCGGCCGATTGCCAATCGGGAGAATCATTGAAATTATCCTCAAAAATAATTGCGGCCTGGGAAAAATTAGGCAACAAGAAAAACATCGCTAGAAAAAGAAAAGCTTTTAGTGTTTGCTTTGGCATTTTTAGTTGGGTATTAAATAGGTATTTAAATCTTGAATTTTATATTATTCATACTTCATACATAATACCAAATACGTTATACATGAATTTACGTCACCCCTAATCCTGTCGGTGCGGCAGGTGCGGTAATATCAGCAGTGCCAATCACATAATCCTTACCAATAAAAGAATCACTGATCACAAAATCATCTAGAAATATTTTCATCTCCGTGTTCTCGTAGATGGTTCCTGTTTGATTTATGGTTATATTATCCAAAGCATTAACCCAGTTCCAACCAGGAGAAAGGCCATTTACTGAATCGGCGCCGATCCAAGCAAGCCCAGTCCGCTTATGATGCTGGTAAGGATTTACGCCATCATCAACCCACACCTCCCATTCGCCATCCGCAACGCCCGGCGCGCTGTTCATCTTTACCCTAAATTCATAACTATGCCAACCACCATCCGATGGCATTGGCAGAGTATAAACATCTTCCGCCGAAGCATCGCCAGCGCCAGGATCAAAAACGCGCGCGCCAAGAAAATGGACAGCATTGAGATCTGGCGGATTTTGATAACCAGTGCCCGTGTTTACTGCAACCTCAGGATAGAAAGTTGGCGCCTGATAACTGGGAGCTAAAAATTGCTGCGGATTATTTACCAAGGATGGCTCCAGTTGATATCTGGAAATCCTGGCAATCTTATGATAATTCCCGTTATTAATGCCTTCATTGTTTATAGTCGGCCAATGAAAAGTTACTGGATCATATTTGTAATATCCCCGTACATATAATTCTTGATATCCAACGTTTCCCAGATATAAATCCAGACCACCGCCCGCCCAGGTATGCACAGCCTCAACTGCAAAAGTGATACCCTTTCCGGAATTTCGAGCACCACTAGCATCTAATTTCCAAGTTGGACCCCTGTCCCATCTTGGGATAGCTGCACTGTACGCCGTCCAGTTTTGCGGAGGGGGCTGACTTGGACCACCTGGTTTATCCTTCCAGGTGTTTGGCCAGCCGGCATTCGTGCTCGGATAAGACTCAGCCGATTGCCAATCGGGAGAATCATTGAAATTATCCTCAAAGATAATTGCGGCCTGGGAAAAATTTGGCAGCAAGAAAAACATCGCGAGAAAAAGAAAAGTTTTCAGCATTTGTTTTATCATTTCTTAATTATACCACTTTTTATTAGTATTTCGTATTTAGTATTTAGTATTCTGCTTTATAAACATTACGAACTTTATAAACTTTTATGTATTTCACATCTTTTTGTATTTATACATCATACGTAATACCAAATACTTTATACTTGAGTTATTCCACATTCAATCCACTCGGTGCGACAGGAGCAATGATGTCAGCAGATAACCGCGTCGTGCTCACTACCACATCATCCATATATATCTGCATTTCTTTCTTTTCTGAGAGTGGCGCAGGAGCCACGGTGATATTATCCAAAAACATCAAATAATTCCAACCTTGAGTTACTGAACCATTTGAATCAACCCAGAGAACATCTGTTTTCACTTGATGCTTGTCCGGGGTGCTTTGACCGTCAATCCAGATTTCCCATTCGCCATTCGCAGCACCAGGTGCACTATTCATTTTTGTCCTGAATTCATAGCTATGCCACCCGCCGTCAGACGGCCAAACGAGTGATGCAAATGTCTGAGTCGGCCCGTATCCTATTGAGCCATTCGCCTGAGTGTTAAAAAACTCACTTGAAAAAAATGAAGCTGGGGGGAAGGACTTATTATAATACCAATCTGGCATCCAAGAAGGGCCATTTTCTGTGGGTGTGAAAAACATTTGTGGATTATGATTATTATAATCATTTATGTCTCCGCTAAACCTGGAAATTCGGATCAATTTTTGCTGACCGTGTTGAGTATTGCCAGGATTTGTCCAAAGCCAATTTGAATCATACTTAAGCCAGTACTTCACAAAAAGTTCTTGGTATCCAACTGAGCCTAAGGACAAATCAAGAGATCCGCCCGCCCAATCGCCATAGCTGCCAGTTGATTCAACATTAAGCGTGATGCCTTTTCCACTGCCGCCACGAGCACCATCTGTATTGAGAACATACGTGTCATTGCCGGGAGTATCAGTAAAATAAGAAGCACTCGCTCTGTAAGCCGTCCATCTTTGAGGGGGACACGCGCTTGAGCAGGCATCGACATAAGTCGCTGGCCATGCCCGATCATTCCCACCAACAGATTTGGCAACAGTTTGCTGCGACTGCCAATCAGGAGAATCATCGAAGTTATCTTCAAAAATAATCGTGGCCTGGGAAGAATTAGGCACTGCAAAAAATATCGCGCTAAAGAAAAAGATTTTAAGAATTTGTTTTTGCATAATTAAGGCGTCTTGGTGCGGCAGGAGCAATCACATCAATACCTCCAATAACATAGTTTTGACCGGCATACGTGGTGCCGATCGCTACATCATCGATATATATAGGATACGTCACATTTTCAGATGCAGGATGGGAAAGAATATTGGTATTATCAAAAAGTTCCACATAGTTCCATCCGGTTGCAGTGCTTCCTCCATCCAGTACAAAAGGCATGTCACTTTTGGAAAACCTCTTGATGCCATCCAACCAAACTTCCTGCACGCCATCAGCTACGCCGGGAGCGGAATTCATTTTAATGTGATATTCGTAATGGTGCCACCACCCGTCGGATTGCACACTCACAATATGAGGGTTGGATTCCGGCCATTTAAATGGAGCATTGAGCGGGTAATAGGAAGGATGTATTGACCACATGTCCTTGGTTTGATCATATGACACTAAGGAACCATTGGATTGCTGTGACCTGTTCATATAAAAGGCATAGTACGGAGAAACTGAAATATAATTATACCAATGCGGAAGCCAGGACGGATGTAGCGGTCCGTTGGAATGGTTATCAGCATCGGCAGTAGCGCTTATCGGCACATTAAGCCTGGAAATATAAACTAATTTTTGCTGGGAACCGCTAGCTGGGCTAGCAGGTAGCCAAGTGAACTCTGAATCATATTTTACCCACATGGAAACATACAGCTCAGGATATCCATCAGCTCCCAAATACATCGTGAGCGGGCTTCCGCCACTCCAAGTACCAGAAACACCGGAAACTTCCACGTTGTATGTCATGCCCCTGGAATTGTCTTTGCCCTGTCCGGATCCAATAGTTGCCATAGGGGTAATGTTATTCGTAAGGACCGAAGGCGCAATTCTGCTCCAACTATTGGGATGAAGCCAGGAACCGTCATTTTTCTTGGGAGGTTCCACGCTTGGCCCTCCCGGCTTTAGCGTCCAAGAATTCGGAAAGGATATTCCCGAAGGAGACGGTCTCACCGCAGACCAGTCAGCCGCATCTTCAAAATCAGTTTCCCAAACAACAGCCGCATTATTTCATAATTTTATTGAACTGCTAAACCACTTGGCGCAGCGGGTGCAATTTCATCATTTCCATTAAGAACATTCCACCAATTATCAGGAAGACGCACTGAATATGTATCCACTGTTCCATTACCTCCAGGCCAATCCGAGCCCCAATAAATCTTCAAACCATCACGTGTTATCGGCGAAAATGCTTCACGCTTATAAGCAGCAGCTCCAGGATAATTATTGTGCGTATCTGCAATGCGCCAAACTCTGGGGTGTTCTGCGAATGGTTTTAGCTCCAGCATAAACGCCTGATTGCGCATCCAACTTAAACTTGTATCACTGTTGCTATAACTTGTCATATACACCCAACCACGTATGTTACTATTGTAAAATCTACCAAAGTGCCATCCTCCTACGTCCCATCCAATGTCGCTATGATACATGATAGTATTCGTTTGCCCAGTTAAAATATCAGTATAAGCAATAGTGTCTCCATCAGCGTTTGCCCAATTTCCATTATTGACTTGACAGACATACACTTCATTACCATTCAAATCAAAAGCCCATCCACCGTGAGTTTCGTCGTTGCAAACTTTCACCGGACTAGAAAAATCAAAAGCAAAAGCATGAGGACCATCAAAAATTGAATTCAAATCATTAGGACGTTTCCCATATTCCAGTGTGATGCTATGCGAAGCAGGACTCTCTCCGCCAGTCAATCTCACATACAATTTATTCTCAGCACTTACGCGCGTCCATTGTCTATCACCATCTATAGGAGTTTTACTAGTCAATATAACGCCATCGACCTTAACCCAATTAAAAGCATTATTTCCGTTAGTAAGGGACTGATATGGAGAACTCCAAACTCCAACACCTTCATCTGTCCAAGGTCCAGTAATTGTCACAACCGCTCCCCATGAGCGCCCATTCAACAAAACAACCTTATTTCCTAACGGTGAAATATCCACCATATTAGGGGTGGGCATACTTTCTGAAGTGCCCCCAGCTGCGGCATAGGCTGCATAATCCAAAGTTCCTAAAATAGAATCGGTTTGCTTGTCATAAGTAACAATCGCACGCATAGGATATTTACTGCCATCATAAGGATTCTGAATCATAAACGCCCAATAGCGGGAATCACTGGACGAATCGCCTTCCACGTCGTTTAAAATTCTCCCACAATTTGCAAAATCATTTCCAAAATTGTGCACAATAGTACTTAAACCTGAAACAATATCATATTCATAAAAGGTGCATCCAGAAACATAATACATAGAATTCTGCTTGGTGCCTGAATAGTCCCAACGAAGTTCGCGCGGCTCACCACTATTTATTTCAGTTATTATCTTATGAATCGAATCATCCGCAGAATTAAAAATAACCGTCTGACCTTTTCCACTGCCGGCGGGAGTTTCACCATCCTTAAGCAAGAAATATTTGCTTCCATCGCTACTATCTATTCTCCAGCGACTATAGGGAGGCCTGACCGCATCCCCTATTTGCCCAACTGTAAATTCAGAGGTATCAGCAACTTTGCAAACTTCACTGCCATAATTTTCATCATAAACACATTGACCCTTTTGCGGCTCCAGTGCTGTTGATTTTGGATACAATGGGAAATTCGAACTTGTGCCTTTTGTATACGGTTGGATATTATAAAAACTCACCGGATTACCAAATGCATTCGCAAAATTAGGCAACAAGAAGAATATCGCAAGGAAAAGATATAATTTTAAGTTTTTATTTTGCATCTCAATAATAAATCTAAATACTTATTTAAATACTCACCTACCTATATCACACCCAATCCCATTGGCGCGGCAGGGGCAACAATATCATCAATAGCATATTGATAAGCGCCCAGATCTGAAATGTTTAGTCTATTTTCAAATAATTGATGGTTTATGTATTGTTTTACTGGTGTAAAATCATACCCAAGCGCATTTCCTGAACTAATCAAGGCTGGTAAAGAACTTGCAACACCAATTGCACCAGAGGATGACATGAGGTGATAATCACCCGTAGCGGAATCAATAAAATACGGATCATTTCCAGCCGGTGAAATTATATTTAACGCTCCAGAAATAATACCAGTTGGCGTGACACCTGGCTTGGTCACACTCCAATCAGGAGAAATCCAGTTTTTTCCAATAATCATATTGCCATATGCAGACGGAGCAGCTGAACCATCGTATTGCAAATACACGTCAGAGTGCGCCTGGCCAACCGTTTCCGGCTGCGCAAAAAATATATTATTGTCAAAATAAACAGTTTGCTGATCTCCACTAAGTTGGAATATGTTCATATAATACACGTCGCTCTGATTTCTCTCATAATCAATAGTATTATTATAAAAATATAAATTTTTGCGCCAAGAAGATGCTAAGGCTCCAGTATCACCTGTTCCGAGATGAAAAAGTTGAGAGGCAGAGCCAGGACCAGCATAAAAGATGTTACCGTAGACAAAAACGTCATCCCAGGCAGGATCAGAAGTATGATTTGCGCAGTTATCTTGACATTCCACAATATCCAAAAGGTGCGCTCCACCGTCAACCCAATTATAACGAAATACGAAACCCACACTTCTATCCTTAATGTTGTTTCCAGGAGAACCATTAACAGTAGGTCCAAAATGATTATACTGCATTGTCAGATATTTAACTTCGGTATAAATATTATGATAAAGATAATCATCAACAACACCATTATCATAAATAGATGAATTTTGTAGTGTTATATACCTAACAGGAAAATCGTTATCTTTGCCAAAAATACCATCGGCGCATCCCGTGATCGTTAATTTGTCCAATGTTATTTGTTGTCCTCCTTGCAAATAAACACAACTGCCGCTAACATCATTTGTCGTCACCCCAATCTCATCAGTAGTAGAAACATTTCTATAATTTTGAATTTTAATATTTGATAACGTTATCCATTGCGGCGCTGAACCATACCCTGCTGTTTCACTGGGACCAAAAAAAACAATACCCAACCGAGAATGGTATTGTGAATCACCATAAGCATCAAAATTGGGACCTGTTGTGGAATTTCTACCATCGAGAATTGGCTGATTTCCTGATCCATCATTGACACCAATTATATTGATTGGATTCTGCTCGGTTCCTTGCAATGCCGCACTTACATATAAATGTTCGTAATATGGTTCCTGATTATCCCTGGCATGGATATAAACTGTATCTCCTGCGACCAATGAAGACCACGCGAAGGAACCAATAGTTGCGTATGGTTGCCCTGTCCCAATATGAAAATCAGCTGCACTTGCAAAATTTGGTAGCAAGAAAAATATTGCAAGTAGGAAGAAAAATTTTAGAATTTGTTTTTGCATTTTGTTAGTATTTCGTATCTTGTATTTAGTATCTTGTATTAAGCTTCTTAAGCTTTTATTGCATTTTACATCTTTTGTACTTATACATTATACACAATACTAAATACTTTATACTTGAGTCATTCCACACTCAGCCCGCTCCGTCTTCATTTACATTACGCCGAGACCTGTTGGCGAGGCTGGCGCTGTCACATCTGAAAATATGACAGAGAAATTCGAAAGGGTTTCTATTTCCGGCCAAACAGTAGTTTTTCTAAAAAATTCAGATTCAAATCTTTCTTTATCTCCCGCCCCATAAACATTATTTTCAAACACCATATCCTTAACGAAACTTCCATCCCACACAAAATTTTCAAACGGGTAAAAAGGCTCATCAATTGATCCGAAAGTCTCCCATCTGTTGTTAACCAAGCGCAATCCATCGACCATGCCATCAAATTCAGCATAAATCCATCGCCTGTTTGTTCTGAAGGTGTTGCTATAAATTGAAATCATCGAGTTATCACAACCTGATAACTTAAGGGACGTTGCCCTGGCACTACCCGAAGCATAGGCAATGAAAGTATTGTGATGAATCAAATTATTGATAGAAGCTATTGATCCGTCTTGCGGGTTGGCGCGAAAAGCAGTGGCAGGGCATTCATTTGGCGAATTTGCCGTAACGACATTTCCATAAACATCGCTGTTTTCAGCAGACTCCATCTGAATGCCATATGTTCCATACCCCTGACAACCATTGTATTCCTGATTGCGGGGTATATCTTGAACTTCTACAATATTATCGAATACTTCGGATTCAGACCCGATAAAGATGCCTCGACAAGAATTATTACCGCTTCCGCAATTAATAGTATTATTTCTTATAATGCTTTTATTCCCAGAAATCGCAAAACCATTAGTATATCTTCCTTGCAGAGTGATGTTGTTGTTATAAATTTCTTGCGGAAGTTGACCGACCGCAGTGCCAGCCAAAATGCCACCTTGAACACCATTTGTGATGACATTATCGTGTATAAAACTATTATATCCATCCGCTCTCAAAACAGCTCCATCCAGTTGATCTCTTGACTTAATCGCAGGCATATTAGCAGCCAAAGTATTGTATTTTATTTCTCCATTCTGCAAACTATCCATCAAAATAGCTGAGGAATTTGCGCCGTTTGTTGTGATATTCAGTCCGCTGAATGTGTGACCGGAAACGCTGTTGCTTTCGCTCGCTAAGGCGTGTGACCAGTCACTTTTTCCACTGCCTTGTATTATGCTGCCGTCCTTAACTGTGGTATTATTAGCGCCTCCATAATTCTTTATATCAAACCCGCGCGATTGCCATGCAACTCGCCATTCCACAGGACCAACCATAACTCCTGCCAATCGATTGCGCTGAATCTTGATATCATCAAAATAAACCGCGCCCGTGCCGACCGCGGCGGCGCCCGTCACTTTTAATGCAATATTGTATGTCTCTTCACTGTCTCCAGTTACGAATTCATATGTTATATATTGAAATCCCCTATCCGTGATTCCAGTCTGGATAGCTTTCATGGTGTCGGTAAATTCAATTGACATTAAGATGTTGTCACTGACCCGATTGTAGACCATTCCCGACAGACTATAGCGCGTATTTGGAGCCAGCGTCACCGTGCCAAGTGAAGTAACGACTTGATCCGGAGTCGGAGTAATAGCTTTTAGCGCGTACGATCCAGCATACACAGAAACCGGACTGACATATGTTCCAGCAGACCTCAAGAAATTTTGCGCATTAACCGTGTCCCAAGACCCAGCCAATTCATCCTCAAAGCTTCCATTCATAATATTTATCGGCGTTCCATTGTCATAAGTCACAGTATGACCGTTCAGATCCAGAGTTATTCCACTGGCCACAATCGCAAAGCAGCTCCCTTCGGAACTGACATCATTCTGCAAAACATAAGTTGCGCCGGCTTGATTAAGCGTGCCGCATGCAGTCACATTGGCAGGATCAGGAATAATCGTGTTGACATCAGCACTGACAAAAAGTGGCATTAAAAAAAATACCGACAGGAATAATAATTTTAGTATTTGTTTTTGCATTTTTGTTACGTAGCATGCCTGCCTTGGCACGACTTTAGTTAAGACGAGTTACGTAACATGTTAAGTAACAAATCAATTTCTATATGTTCAATTATACCACTTTTTAGTGATATTTTGAACCCGGTATTTATTATCAAGTATTCCGTATCTTGTATCTTTGTATTTTGCATCCTACCTTATAAACTTTTATATATTCTACATCTTTTGTATTTATACATCATACATAATACCAAATACTTTATACTTGAGTCATTCCACACTCAATCCACTTGGCGAGGCCGGAGCTGTTGCATCCAAACTTCCAATAATATAATCGGGTCCTAAATATTCCGTGCTCACTGCCACGTCATCAACTGCATACCACTGCTCACCTGAAATTCCTGCTCCCAAAAATGGATTGATTGCATTCCCGCCGATGTGCAAGAAGTTCCAAATATCATCCGGCAAGGTCGAAGACGCTTCTCTAAACATGAAGCCAGTCGCATCAATCTGAATATTACCGTCATACCAGAATTTATATGTTCCATCAGCTACTCCTGGCGCACTGTTGTTTTTCAAATAATATCCCAGCAAATGCCATTGCCCGTCAGCAAACATACCCAGGGAATTATATTCGGTGCCGGTTCCCTCCCAATTTCCTATCGGCAGTCCATCCGAAGGCAGATCAAAATAATTATATATCCCAGTATTGGTGCTGTCCTTTATCCCTCTGGTTATAATTGGAACTGGCTGCGTTCCGCTATAACTCGGGTCAGGCCGGATAAAAAAGAAATTCTGAATATTCGCATTGCCTGCATTGGCAAACCTGATTTGATTTACGGTTGTTGGGAAAAAACCTCCGTCGCTGAAAAATGTGAACGGCTTACCATTATATAAATAATGACTAATGTGATTCATTTTACGCAGCATTGATGCATAGGTTCCTTTGTAATATGAATAATTCGGTTGCATCTTGATCCAATACTGAACGTATATTTCATTTTGTGGCGGAAAATCCAGACCTATTTGCATTCCAGACGCCCAATTGCCAGTTCCATCAGTTTGATCCCAAAAAGTAACACCCTTGCCGGAATTACCTCTTTTATTGATATTATCAAGATGCAAACCGTTTCCTGTCGCGGGAGTTATCACTGAATGCGAAATATAATAACCATAATACCCGTCAGGAACATCGGTACATCCCACCTCCCTATTGCAAGTCTGATCCAGATCATTATAGGGCACGCTCCAATCGTCTCGAGAATCAAAATTATCCTCAAAAATAATTGCGGCCTGGGAAAAATTAGGCAGCATAAAAAATACTGCAAGAAAGAAAAAGATTTTGAAAATTTGTTTTTGCATTTTTGTTAGCATTTCGTATATCGTATTTTGTATTCTGCCTTACGAACTTCATAAACTTTATAAACCTTATGAACTTTTTTATTCCACACTCAGTCCTGTTGGCGAGGCAGGAGCTGTTGCATCCAAACTTCCAATAACATAACCAGGTCCCAGATATTCCGTGCTCACTACCACGTCATCCAGTGCATACCATTGCTCAGCTTTATTTGCCGTATCAGAAAAAAGATTGAAAGCATTACCACCCAATGAAACCATATTCCAACCCACGCCAACCTGACCCTGAGCGCCAACCCACTCGATATCATTTCTCTCATACAGAAGGTTGCCATTTTGCCAAAATTTAATGATTCCGTATGATTCCGTCAGCCACTCCTGGGGCGCTATTGATTTTCCCCTGCCAGGTAAGGACATGCCACCCATCATTATTGGGCCCACCTGTTTCCCACTGAGCGAAAGTCGGAGCCCCGAACCAAGAACTGTTTCCTCCGTAGGTACTCGCCTGCCCGTCATAGGAAATCGGGCAATTGTAATTGGTAAATTGCGGATCACATCTGTGTTGAAAATCATATCCAAAGCCTCCATAAAATTTATAGTGAAGCTTCATAAGAGCGATCGGAGCATTGTTTCCGCCAGAAAAATCCAAAAAGGGAGCATCCGTATTATCCGTATGATAAAATCTGACCGCTTTTATTTGAGCCGCATTAGCTTCAGTCCAATTAAATTGAAAAGTTGGCGACATTTTTATTTTCATTTGCAGAAAAATATCATCAAATTCACCGCCAAGATATTTAGCCAATTGGCCGTCAGCTCCCCAA
>Ga0076067_101_pt2 | contig 1375 bp, 1 predicted proteins | sample RifGroB2_FD_68117 | JGI IMG/M metagenome (GOLD analysis project Ga0076067, IMG submission 68117) | Parcubacteria (Wolfebacteria) bacterium GW2011_GWB2_46_69
GCCGTTTCGTTTGCTTGCCTTGGTCTTGCGTTCCCGGGGAATGAAGTAAAAGTAAAGAACGCCGTACAAAAGGATCTTATTACATTTCTTAACGCGGTTCGTAAGATCGGCGGGGAATATCGGATTGAGGACGATGGCATTACGTTTTATCGCAAGAACGGATTGGTTGCGAGCGAAGTTGAAACCGACACTCATCCCGGGTTTATGACCGATTGGCAACAGCCATTTCTCATCTTATTGACCCAGGCGGTAGGTACATCGGTCATACATGAGACTGTGTATGAAGATCGGTTTGGGTATACGGAAGAGTTGAATGCTATGGGTGCAAACATCGCCGTATTTTCGAAATGTCTAGGAGAGCTACCGTGTCGCTATACTGGACAGGCACATCCGCATAGTGCGATCATCGCTGGGCCTACTCCGTTACGTGGCATTGATACGCTGAAAGTGCGTGATCTGCGCGCGGGTATGGCTCATTTGATTGGAGCCTTGGTTGCCGAAGGTGAGTCTGTTATTGAAGGGATCGAGGAAATCGATCGGGGATATGAAGACCTCGACGCGCGGCTCAAAGCGCTTGGAGCCGATATTACGCGCATCGATTGATCGGAACCAAGCGGGCAAATAGTATTTGGGGAATATCGAGGAAAGCCCGTATGTATGTGGGCTTTTCTTTTTGCCTAAATTTAGGTACTATGGGGTTGTTATAAACGAGTGATTTTAGTGCCATTAACGTATTTTACTGCATGTTTACGAGAAAAATTGGAATCGATTTAGGGACCGCGAATACCATTGTGTTTGTGGAAGGGAAGGGATTTGTCATCAATGAGCCAACCATTGTTGCTTTGAGCGTGCCTGATAACACGGTGCTTGCCGTCGGACGGGAGGCTAAAGAAATGGTGGGACGAACGCCGAGTGATATCGTGGCATATCAGCCGTTGCGGGAGGGTGTTATTGCCGACTATTACATCACCAAGGCGATGTTGAAATATTTCATCACTAAGGCAGTCGGGTCATTTAATGTATTTAAGCCAGATATCGTCATTTCTGTGCCGGCTGGTATCACGCAGACCGAGCGTCGCGCGGTGGTCAACGCCGCGAAGGAGGCTGGAGCGCGCGAAGCGTACATCGTGCGCGAGCCGATGCTTGCCGCATTAGGTGCAGGCATCCCGATTAATTCGCATTCGGGCAATATGATCGTCAATATCGGTGGAGGAACAACTGAAACTGCGGTCGTATCATTGGGTGGTATCGTGTCATGGGCGAGTTTGCGTGTCGCAGGGAATAAGTTTGACGGTGCGATCATGGATTATATCAAGAAGAAGTATTCGTTGTCGGTCGGACATCAGACTGCCGAGGCGATCAAGATTCAGATCGG